>Ga0209550_10000936_pt1 | contig 28272 bp, 25 predicted proteins | sample LauGreSuBDMM15SN_2_FD_187567 | JGI IMG/M metagenome (GOLD analysis project Ga0209550, IMG submission 187567) | Freshwater lake microbial communities from Lake Michigan, USA - Su13.BD.MM15.SN (SPAdes) (version 5) | ecosystem: Environmental > Aquatic > Freshwater > Lake | place: Lake Michigan... | reverse complement strand
TGACATTGAAACCTTGTTTGGCTTGGTAGCTCAGTTGGTACGAGCGAACGACTGAAAATCGTTAGGTCGCCGGTTCGATCCCGGCCCAAGCCACAAGACTTGAGAGTTTCTTTTGGGTTTGGTGGGCTAAAAATTTATTACTAATCATTATTCAGGTCTTTCAATTATAACTATATGATGACGGCGTGAAGCAGAATATTTTACGGGCGAAATTAAAGTTCAAACGAGAAGCACTCAACGCTCTTGGTTATACACCTGAGAGAACTATTTCTATTACCAGACTTGAAAAGTCTCAGAATATCTCAAGCGAAATTATAGGCACATATTCAGAGCAATTTTCGACAGAAATTTATGATCCTAGAAATACAAATTTAAGTGGCCATTACTTCAATTCGAGAAAAGTCTTCTTACTTCATAATGTTATACTTGAACCGCTACTTGGTTCAGTTTACTCTAAAGATGGTGAATTAATTAGAGAAAGCACTAATTGGCCATTTTTTCAATTTTATCATTCTTTTCCATGGACACCAAAAAAGCAATTACAGAAATCCAAGTTTGCTTCTGCAATATTTTTGCCGTCAAGCGCTTTTGGGCATTGGTTAATGGAGGATCTGCCACTTGTGATTTTCGCACTAGAAACTGATTTAAGTGCTCCTATTCTAGTTGCATCAGATCCCCCAAAATATGTAGCCGACTTCCTAGCGATTCTAGATCGCGAAGTGATATATCTAGATGGCCCTGTCTTTGTAGATTCTTTAATCCTTGTTCAAAAAAATCAAGACTCCGGCTGGCCACATCCAAAAGACCTTGAAACACTTCTGCAATTTGCGCCTTTTCGTTTAATTAGAAGTGATTTACCCGCGACAAAAAGGATTTACGCTTCACGTAGAAACGCAAAAAGATCGCCCAAAAATGAGCATCAAGTTGAACAATCATTCATGAATTTTGGTTTTGAAATTATGCATTTAGAAAAACTTGACTTATTAGATGAAATTGAGCTGCTCTCAAGCACTTCAACTCTGGCAGGTGTTCATGGCTCGGCATTGGCTAATGTGATTTGGATGCCACCCCAAAGCCGTGTAATCGACATTGTGAATGAGAATTATTGGACGGAGGCGGGTCATCGCCTATGTTTTCTGAGGAACTCTCATTATAATTTTCATTTGTATAGTGGAAAATTGCAAGATGAAGTTTGCATTCCAGAGATTGAGAAATTACTTAAGAAACATTTAAGTATCTGATTTAGAATGACATTAACTTAACTTGGTTGTCAAAATCTGGTACTTGTAATCTTACTTCTTCAAACGTGCCTTGAGCCCGGACTTCGCCCTTCTCAATATAGACAACAAGGTCGGCGCGCTTAACAGTTGAAAGTCTATGTGCAATCAGTACGACCGTCATTGAGCCTCGCAAAGAGTTTATCGCCTCAGAAATCTTCGATTCGGCTTCTCCGTCCAGCGCGCTAGTAGCTTCGTCTAGAACTAATAGGCGTGGACATGTAAAAAGGGCTCGTGCGATACCTAATCTTTGCTTTTCTCCTCCACTTAATTTTGTTCCCCTTTCCCCAACATGGCTATCAATCCCATGAGTTAGGCCCGATACAAAATTTTCTAAATTTGCAAGCTTTATTGCCCTCCAAATCATTTCATCTGACACTTCAGATGGAGGGTAACCAATTGAAATATTCTGCTTAATAGAACCTGAAATTACAAATACGTCCTGAGGAACATATGCAACCGCACCTGGCCACTTTTCGAATACTTCCAAGGGTGTGATGCCTGAAATTAAAACTTTGCCATATTCAGGCTTAAGTATGCCAAGCAACACATCAACAAGTGTGGTTTTTCCTGCTCCTGATGGACCAACTAGGGCAACGAGTGATCCTTCATCGATAGAGATTGACACATCCGAAATCGCAGTTCGAATTTGATTTGGATACTTAACAAATACTTCCTCAAGAATAATATTGGGAACAAAACCCAAGTGATTAGAATTAAATGTATGGGTTTCACTTTCAGGCAATGCCGAGTTCTCTAAGGAATCAAGTAAATCGAGAGTAGGTGTAGCTTGTCCAAGCGCACCCCGAATAGTGATTAATCCTTGTTGTACTCTCAGTACCGCAGGAGCGATTCTAGTGGCTGCGGCTAAAAAAATTGCTATCGTTGATGCAGCTTGTGAGACATCTTGCGTAAATATCTGTGATCCCCCAATAAGCAAAAGTCCAAGAACTAAAACGGACTCCATAACATATTTGCTAATATAAGGTTGAAAGTTTATCTCTGCATCATTATCCGCTAGTTCTAATCGGTGCTGAGTGATTTCTCGCGCATAATAGCTACGGCGATTTCCAACAATCGACTCTCTATACGAAGTCAACACCTCAAGAATTTTCTCATTGCTTTTAATATTCAAACTAGAATTCTTAGTCCCTAAAATTCCTGCCCTTACATGCATAAATTGGTAAAGTGAAAATCCAACAATTGAGAAAACTACTAGCATAATTATTGCAGTTCCAAAATCTAAGGCAAACAGCCCTATCCAGATTATAAACAAAAGAAATACATCACAAATTAAAGTTATAAAAGTTGCAATAACATGCAACATTACGACAACAACTCCATTTGTGACAGACCACAATATCTCCTGAAATGACTTCTCTTGAAGCTTCAATAATGGTTGTGATAATAATCTTGAAATAAGACCTGAAGAGATAATGGCACCCCTTCGACTTAAAAAGAAAATTGTGCGGCGTGTAAAAAATATTGAAAGTGCTGTTCTCACTATAAGCAAAATAATTGAACAAACGCCTAAAATAATTATTTGCTTTTGTAAAGTGAAATTTGATAATTTCACTACACTTAAGACTTTGGTCACACTGCTAGTTGATGATGAAGAACTCATGCCAGTTACTGTTAGCGCCCCAAGAAGACCAATTGCACCTACGGCAATAACATCTAGAATGCTCATCATCATTTGTAAGAAAGTTACAATTGCCATTTTTTGGCGATCTTTCATTGAAAGAACTTTCATTGCTCTAATTAGTTGCCGAAATACCCCAGGCTTTTGATTCGTTTTGGGTATCATTGCGTGCCCACCATCCTATAATCATATTACCCTTGTAAAATGTTTGGCACTGAAATCGCTTAAGTTTAACCGAAATTTTGGTGAGTTTAAGGATAAACTTAATTTATGAGGTTATACATTGCAGGCATTAACGGTATGGTTGGCAGCTCTCTATCTGCAATAGCTCTCAAAAGAGGATATGAAGTCCTTGGAAAATCATCTCATGAATTGGATTTCACAAAGCGTGAAGATACTTTTGCCGAGTTAGAAAGAATGAAACCAGATGCACTTATTATTGCAGCAGCAAAAGTTGGTGGAATCGGGGCTAACTCTTCAACTCCAGTTGACTTTCTCAGTATAAATCTACAAATTCAAACAAATCTTATGGATGCTGCACATGCGGTGGGAATTAAGAAAGTTCTCTTTCTTGGATCCTCCTGTATTTATCCTAAGTATTCGCGACAACCAATTTCTGAATCAGAAATATTGACAGGTGAACTTGAACCAACAAATGAAGCTTATGCGTTATCTAAAATTGCTGGATTGAAGTTAATATCAGCTTATAGACAGCAATTTGGGCATAGTTGGATATCGGTAATGCCAACAAATTTATATGGGCCTGGTGACAATTTTGACTTAGATACTGCACATGTTCTACCTGCTCTAATACATCGCTTTCATAATGCTAAAGTTAAGAATGCAAAGTCTGTTCAGATTTGGGGGGATGGCACTCCGCTACGCGAGTTTCTCCACGTGCAAGATCTAGCAATTGCTGTTTTACTCTTGTTAGAGAAGTTTAGCTCACCACTTCCAATCAATATCGGAAGTGGAATTGAAATTTCGATAAATGATTTGGCTATTCTCATTGCAGAAAAGGTTGGATTCCACGGAATGATAGTTTACGATACGTCTAAGCCTAATGGTACTCCTAGGAAATTCTTAGATAGCAGTCAAGTGCAAAAGTTAGGTTGGGGACCTAAAATATCTCTTGACAATGGTATTGCTTCTACTTATGAATGGTTTCTTGCAAATAGAGTTAGGGTATGACTTATATGAAAAGAGCATTGATCACTGGAGTAACTGGGCAAGATGGTTCATATTTATCAGAGTTACTTTTAGAAAAAGGGTATGAAGTACATGGTGTTATTCGTCGAAGTTCTACTTTTAATACCTCCCGAATAGAGCATTTATATAGTGATCCGCATGAGAGAGTGAATAGTTTTAATCTCCATTATGGGGACATAACTGACGGGGTGGGGATTTCAAACCTTATAAGAGATCTGCAGCCTCACGAAATTTATAATTTGGCTGCGCAAAGCCATGTAAAGGTTTCTTTTGAAATGCCTGACTTCACTGCACAAGTCGATGCTGTAGGGACAATACGCATTTTGGAGGCAATTCGTTCTGCAAATATTGACACAAAATTCTACCAAGCTTCAACATCAGAACTTTTTGGAAATACGCCTCCTCCCCAGTCGGAGATTTCAAGTTTTGCTCCACAAAGCCCATATGCCGCTGCAAAGCTCTATTCTTATTGGGTTGTGCGTAACTATCGTGAAGCTTATGGGATGCATGCGACGAATGGAATCTTGTTTAACCATGAATCTCCAAGGCGTGGTGAAACTTTTGTAACACGTAAAATCTCCATGGCAGCAGCAAAAATTAAATTGGGCTTACAGTCAAAACTCTACTTAGGAAATCTCGAGGCAATTCGAGATTGGGGATATGCACCAGAATATGTGGAAAGCATGTGGATGATGCTTCAGCAGAAAACCCCTGACGATTATGTTGTTTCCACAGGTATAGGTGCAAGCGTTCGAGATTTTTGTGAGGTTTCTTTTTCTACTGTTGGATTAGATTATCGAGATTTTGTTATACTGGAAAATCGTTACACTCGCCCAACAGAGGTGGATGCATTAATTGGTGATTCTTCTAAGGCTAAGAGAGTTTTAAATTGGAGTGCAAAAACTAATTGGGATAAAGTTGCTGAAATAATGGTACTAAGCGATTTAGAACATATTTCGAATATTAAAAGATAATAGAAATAAAGTAAACTTCAACTCAATTCTATCGAATTAATCCTCTCATTAATATTTTAGTACGTGCCAGAAAAGTCCAAACTAGGCTAATTAAGAATGTGGAATTACCAAGTTTATGTTCCCTTCTTATTTGGTGCTTCTCGGAAAGTACTTGTAGAATAGACCTGTCCGCTTGGCCTCCGGGTTCAATCATGGCGTAGATATCTGATACTCGAATTGCCCCAGCATTCTTAATAACTCGAATGATTAGATCAAAATCGCTTGCTAAGAGATATCTTGTATTATACCCTCCTATTTCTTTCAAGAGTTTTGTTTGAAACAACATGGCTTGGTGACAGCCACCGTGCCTTGTATATGCAAACGATAAAAAAGTTAACAACTTGCCAGAGTACTTATAAACCTCCAAACCTTTGTTCCGTCGTATAGCGTAGCCTCCGACCACCAGGCCTATAGCTGCTGACCCCATCTTATCGACAGATCTTAAGAGAACGCCTTCACTGAAAAATTGATCGCCGGCATTCATAAACCATACATACTTTCCGCGCGCGAGTTTGAGCCCTTGGTTCATGGCAGTATAAATCCCCAAACCCTCCTGCTGAAAAACCTTAACCCGAGAATCGCTTACGCTTAGGCTATAGGAGCTACTGAGTGTCTGATCAGTTGAATCTCCCACAACAATTATCATTTCCCAACGCTGAAAATCTTGACAGTTTAAACTTGCATAAGTTTTCATCAAGCCACCTGCATGGTCTCTCACAACAGTAACTACTGAAACAATAAGTGATTCGTCTTGTATATTGGAATGAAATTCAGCCATAAGCAATCATAGCAGCGCTAGAATGCTGCGGTGAAGAGAGTAATGGTTGTAACGAATTCATTAACTGGTGGTGGCGCAGAAAAGTCTATGAATTCTATTTGTAATGAACTACACTCCTATGGATGGGAAGTTCTGTTAGTTCCAGTAAATTCAAGCGGACCTGATTACGTTATACCAAATACTGAGATCCAAGAGTTGAACCGAAATCCATCAGGTGGAATCCTTGGGATAATCATTACGATAAGCCGCTTTAATTATCAAGTCTTAAGGTGGAAACCTACTCTAGTTATCATTAACTGTGACTTACCTGAATTACTTGCAGCGTCACTTTTGATAAGAATGAAATTGGTCGCTGTAGAACACTCAAGTATTCCATGGAATAAACGTAAAATCCTGGGGAAAGTAATCAGGAAGATTCTTGATTTACGTGGTACTACCTGGGTTGCAGTCTCTTCCCACTTAACTATATGGCCAAAAAGTAATACTCCTTCTTTAATAATACAGAATCCAGTGTATGTGCAATCATCTCAATATAAGAATTATCAAAGGAGCCCTGTAAAAAGAATTGTTTTTATTGGCCGATTAAGTCCAGAGAAACGACCAGAACTAATTTTAGATCTCGCATACAGAACTAATATTCCAATAAACATAATTGGTGATGGTGAGCTTAGATTTATGCTCGAAAGTAAGGCAAGAGAACTTGATATCCATGCAACTTTCAGCGGGCAAGTTATTGATCCGTGGAAATTAATTGAAATAGGTGATTTACTTGTTATACCTTCAGAAACGGAAGGTGACGGCTTAGTTGTAGTGGAGGCAATTTTACTTCGTGTACCTTTTCTCCTTTCTGCTATACCTGAATTCTTTAGGTTTAAACTTCCTAAAAAGCAGTATTTTACAAATGTCCTCGAAGCTGTGGAAATAATTGACGCTTACGGGCAAAATATCTCCGATTTAATAGCGCCTCAAGAAATTAGAATTCCACTGGAAAGTGCACGCTCATTAGTAAAAGTTGGTGACTCTTGGAACAATTTCTTAAACAGTTTGTGAAAGTCGAAATTGCCTGGGCTAAAAAATATTTTTCTCTTTCTCCCACTGACAATCTAACTCGTCTAAATGTAATTCTAAGGCACGTCGATATGAATATCTAAATCCAATTGCCGAGTTCTCAGCGGAAAACTGTCGAACTCGAGATTGCCCACTCCTGACACGATCAACATTTCCTATCTCATCCTGAAGAATAACTAACATCGAATTAGTAATTTCGTTCACAGATGTGGGATCAAAAAGTAGCGCAGAATTTTGAACTTGTTGTGCAATTGAAGTAATTCTTGATGCTGCAACCGGTACTCCGAATGCAAACGCCTCCCATATTGGGAAGCTCGCAGATTCAAATAAACTTGGAACAATAACTCCACAAGCATTCCTATAAAGTGTTGCCAGGTCACTTGTTTCGATAAAACCAACAATATGAACATTCTCTTGAATTCCAAGGTCATTAATCTCAGCAATAATGTTTTTGTTTCCTTGCAAATTGGATCCCGAAAGAACTAAATCAACTTTATGTCCTCTGTCCAATACTTGAGCAAATGCTCTTAGTAATAGTTCATGATTCTTATGCCTCCAATATGTTGCAGGGTAAAAGAAATATCGTTTTTTTGTGAATTGTAATTTGTTATCTTTGTCGTCCAAATGATTAGGTAGAAGTTGAGGAAACAATGGAACATTGTCGAATTTATCTTTACTTTCCTGATAGTTAAAAATAAAATCGGCCTTTGTCCACTCATTCCCTACAACTACTCGCCGTGCTTGATTAATCATAAATCCATAAATGTACTTACGTAAATATCGTTGCTCTCGAGTAAAGAATTCCGGAAAATGTAAGTGCTGCAAGTCATGTGGTTGATAAACATTTGGGATTCTAGTTTTAAACCCTATTTGTTTGGGAAAATGAATAATGGTTGGATTTATTTTTTGTACGATTAAAGGCTCTTCGGGAAGAGAAAATCTGAAAGGCCCGTACTTTCGTGTTAGTTCTATAGGAAAGTCAAAAAAAGATAGATGTCTTAATTGTTCAATCAGGTCTCCCACTTTGTTATGGGTTTGATTGGGGGCATCAACTTCGATCAGCTCTGATTCGTTAGGGAGATGCTTACTGAGCCATTCACTCTGCCCTTCGTAGACTAACCAACAGAATTGGAGATCCATGTTTTGTGTCATTGAAAATGCATCAGCCAAGCCAATTATCGCCTGCTCAACCCCACCATGCACGCCTGAAAATAATCTGGCATCGACAAGTACTCGCAAATTAATCTTCTTCTAATAGGCGTAAGAAATTTTTAGCCACGTATTCTATTTTGCGAGAGTCAATCACACTTGAAGTTGGTAAACTTATGCCCGAATTCCCAAGAAAATCTGCAACTGGTAATTCACTTTGTGATGCTGAAATATAAGGGGGTAACTGATGTATCGGAATGAATACTGGGCGAGTTTCGATTCCTAATTCACTAAGATTTTCCATAAGCTTATCTCGAAGGTACCTCCCTCCGACTTTAACTAAGCATGTATATAGCCAAGGGCTTCTAATATGTCCTGAGATAACTTGCTGAAATTGGAGTTTTGGGTGACCCAAAAGGTATTCATCATAAATTCTAAATACCTCTCTTCTTGCAACTAGTATTTCGTGTTGCCTTTCAATCTGCCCACAAAGCAAAGCACACTGCATATTTGTTAACCTAAAGTTGTACCCAATCTCTGGAAAAAAATATCGAATTTTGGGGTCCATGCCTTGGCCGCGGAGCAATTTCATTTTTTGGTACAACACTAAATCAGAAGTTACAACCGCCCCTCCCTCACCTGAGGTCAAAATTTTGTTTCCGTAGAAAGAAAAAGAGGCGGCGATTCCAAAAGCTCCTATCCGTCGCCCGTCGATTTCGCCAAACGGTGCTTCGGCCGCATCTTCAATGAGATGGACCCCTCTATCTTCGCAAATTCTACTTAGTGTCTTCATGTCGCAAGGATTTCCATATAAGTGGACCGCCATAATGGCGCGAGTTCTCGGAGTGATTAACTTTTCTACACTGTTGGGATCGATACACCAAGTGTTTAGGGTTGAATCGGCAAAAACGGGAGTTGCCCCTACATACTTAACTGCATTTGCAGATGCGACAAAAGTCAAGGAAGGAACGATGACTTCATCTCCTGGGCCAATTCCTAGCGCGGCAAGAATTAGTTGAATTGCGACAGTTCCATTTGAAACTGAAAGTGAATAACCTGTTTGGCAAATTTTCGCCCACTCTAACTCAAACTGATCAACAAATTTTCCTGAAGAAGAAATCCAATTTGAATCAAAGGCCTCGTTAAGGTAGGCCCGCTCAATATTTGTAAGGTCGGGCTCGGCAATTGGAATAAATCCAAATTTATTCATTTTATTGCCCTCGCTGGAATACCAACATAAGTTGCAAATGCCGGTACATCCCTAGTTACAACTGCCCCAGCCCCAATTTTGGCGTTAGCACCTATATTCAGACCCTCCAACACTCGGGCACCAGTTCCAATTAAAACCCCTTCGCCAATTGTGCAATTGCCAGCTACAGATGCTCCTGGATTTATAACTGTGCAATCCCCAATCTTTGAATGGTGACCAACTGTAACATTCCAATTCAATAGCACGCCGAAACCTAATACTGAAGAACTAGACACAACAGATCCAAATTGTAAAACCGAGCCTTCTTCTATTTCTGATGAGGGCGACACGAGAGTATTAGGATGGCGTAAAACTTTAAATTGATTTTGTAGAATTTTCCATTTTTTACCTATTTTCAACCTTTGATTTGGATCCCCGATTCCAAAATAAAAACTTTGCTCTGTTTTGAGAGACATATCAATTTGATATTCATCTTTTTCGGTTAAAAAAATTGGCGAACTGCTTGATGCAATTTGCAATAACTCAGACACCTCTGATGCGTGTGCCCCAGCGCCAAAAATAAATATCTTCATTCTTCACCGATCTCTAACCTACACCCAAATAACGCACCAAAATATGCTTCTGTCTCAAAGTCTACACGGAAATCATGGGCTAGCCCTTGAGACTTGAAGAATAATTCTTAAGGGTGAGTCTAAATAATCTATGATCTCCATGAATTAATCAGTTCATGCCTCCAGACGAGTGACTGTAAAAATCAGTTAGCTCCCTAGTATGATTATGTAGGTCGAATATGCGAACGTTTAATTTTAGGGGTACGCTCATTGTGCATTTTGAATTGGGGCAATTATGCGAAACAAGTTGACAAAGTAAAGTGAGGATTTATAAATGAAGTTACACATAGGATGTGGAAAAAGATTCCTGCCAGGTTTTAAACATGTTGATATAGAAAACTACCCACATATTGACTTTCAAATTCCAATGCATGACTTGAGTCTCATTGAGGATTCTTCTGTGTCGGAGATTTATTCCTCTCATGCATTTGAGTATTACGATCGAGAATTTGCAAAAGTTGTTTTATTGGAATGGTTCCGAGTACTAAAACCCGAAGGATGTCTTTATCTGACCGTACCAAACTTTGAAGCACTAATTGAAATTTACGCATCTACAAAAAATTTGAAGACGATCTTAGGGCCACTCTTCGGCCAATGGCACAACCCTAATTTGGGAGAAACCATTTATCACAAAACAGTCTATGACAAAAAAGATCTTAAGAATTCATTATTAGATGTGGGATTTAGAACGGCAGTTGAATTTGATCCAGTAAGATATTTAATGGCTGTCTCCCCTAAATACGACGACTACTCTCTTGCATACTTTCCGCATATGGACCCAAGTGGAATTCAGGTTTCAATCGCAATCAAAGCAACTAAGCCTTAAAACTGAGTTTTCAATCTCTTACTTTTTACTTGCCAGCAAGAATAGTGGACCAAAAACGGATCATCTCATCGACCATAGTTTCAAAACTTATTTCTGGTTTCCACCCAAGAACTTCTCTTATTTTAGTTGAGTCGCCGCGTAAGTAAGGTAGCTCTTCTGGTCGCAGAAAGCGGTCATCAATTTTTACAAAGTCTAAATAATTAAGATTTAGATTGGTAAAAACATTCTCTAATAAATCCCTCACGGACCGAGTTTGGCCAGTTGCCACCACAAAATCGTCGGGAGAACTATGGCTCAATATCATATGCATAGCACGAACGTAGTCCTTTGAGTGCCCCCAGTCGCGGTAACTATCCAAATTCCCTAAAAGAAGTTTGTCTGTCTGGCCTAGTTTTATTTGAACCGCAGTTTTGACAATCTTACTCGTCACAAAGTTCGAACCCCTACGTGGAGATTCATGATTAAACAAAATCCCATTTGATGCAAACAAACCGTATGCTTTTCTATAGTTACGCGTGATATGGTAGCCATAAAGTTTCGCACAACCGTACGGGGAAACAGGGTGCATCGGTGTCGTTTCTCTTTGAAACGAGTCTTGATCTACGCTATCTCCAAACATTTCTGAAGAGCTAGCTTGATAAAACTTAACATGGGGAAATTTATCTCGAACCGCATCAAGAATTACTAACGGTCCTAAAGCATTTGTAGCGGCGGTGAAGTGGGGAATTTCGAAACTGATGCGTACGTGGCTCTGTGCAGCTAAATTATAAATTTCATCTGGTTGTACCGTTTCAATTATACGAGTTATACCATTAACATCTGTCATATCAGCGTAATGCGACTTAACATCTTCAGATAAATGTCCAATTCTAGATTCTTGATGCTCTGGTACAGAGTTACGCCGTACTAATCCATGAACTGAATAGCCCAACTCCAATAAATATTCAGCTAGATAGCTGCCATCTTGACCTGAAACCCCCGTGATTAAAGCTGTTTTTGAACCCATTTAGCAATTTCCGCTCTCTTTTTATCTAGTATGCAAAAAAGTTTAACGCATAACATTCACTTATTAAATTCTTTTTCATAATCACGAAAAACATTCATTGTAGGTAGGTCAGGGTAATTCTCAAATGACATTGTATCTGGTAAATCTTCGGGAAGTTGGTCCATTAACCAAATACCGCGTGCGGCATCTTCTGGAGTCATATAGAAATGCCATCCAAGCTGGGTCACATGATCTACTGAATCGTATGGAGTCTTAAGGTTGCGACCATCGTATGACGCATACTTAAGCCAATCATAAGCCTCTTCGGAATCAGTCAGGATAGCCCCTCCTTTCCCAATTGGAAGGCGTTTCTTTATCTGAAAGGATAAAACCTGCAATGCATCATTCCCCACATACATTCCTCTAGAGAAACGAGCAGCACTATCAAATATATTTGTAGGAAATAACTCATAAATTCCTACCCAAAATTCCTCTTTAAAAGCTAATGAAGCACCCGAATGTAATATTTGCATAGGAACAGATACATATGTTTGGCGTGGAATTGTAATTATACCCTGGAAATTGCGATACTTTAGACTGAGAAATAAAGCACTGCTACAGGAATCAGTTACAACTGCGAATCTTGAACCTGCAAATTTTGCAATTTTTTCTTCGAACATCTCAACGATATCACGAGGGTCCTCCCAATCATATCCTAGCTTTCTTATCAATTTGGGTTCAGGTCTTTGCCATTCTTGTGGGAGATTCCCAAGAGGCCAACTGTTATATATATATTTGCTCGACACTTTACCCCCACAATCTAGAGATTACATGAACCGTAACAATTTCCTCTCAAATGTTACCTCAATTAATCATTATTTTATCTCTTGACTGGCCCTCGTATGGGCCACTCTTGAACTCGTAGACAAGAGAATCCAATTTCGCCTCATAGCGATGTCCACCCTGAAGCGTTATAGAACAATCTCCAGCCTTTAACTCTTTTACAGCTAAAATTGCCCCATCTAAATCATAATACGTGACCTCAATCAACCCTAACATCACCACCCAAGACTCTTGAGCGATTGTTTCTTGAAATTTCACATCTTTGAAAATATGCATATGTGCATTAAAGAATTCACCCGACGCGATTTTTAGGGCAGAAACTTGCAGAAATTCTGCCTCGTCAACCAAGTTTTTCCTACCAGACATTTCCTCAATACCAAAAATTAAATGTAGCTTCAGATTTTCACGGCACTTAGAGTGGATTACTTCCAATTTACTAGATCCTTTCCCATTCCTACACGATTTTTCGGTTTTTTAAATTTCTGCACTGTGTATTATTATACACTAGTAGTTATTTCCCTCTAAAATCTAAATGACATGTAGACTATGGAAATGACCAGGTTTGCTCCAATTCTAGTAACTGCGTTCAATAGGCCTGAAAATCTTGATGAAGTACTGAGTTCATTGGTTGAATTTGATACGCGTATTTATGTTGCTTTAGATGCAGCAAAAATTGACGACGAATTGAATTCTGCAAAAGTGGAAGACTGCAAGAAAATTATTTCCAAATATGCCTTGTTTTTGACTGCTACTAAAATTGCTGACTTCAATCAGGGTTGTTATGTTGGGGTGACAAGCGCAATTGAATGGGCTTTCCAATTTGAAGAGAAATTAGTAATTCTAGAAGACGACATACTTATTGATTTGAACTTCATGTCTTTCGCCACTGAAATGCTCAAACGTTTTGAGTCTGACTTTCATATTGGGGGGATATCTGCCATGAACATGGTGCCCAAGGAATATCAAGCCAATCCGCAAGATGCATTTCGTTTAAGTATTTTCACAAGTAGCTGGGGGTGGGCAACTTGGCGAAATCGATGGGTTGATTTTGAGCATCAGATGGATCCCTTCAAGACTAAGCTCTGGAAGTGGCCAGCAAAACATTGGACGTTTTGGAATAAGCGTTACTGGAGAAATATTTTCATTGAAGTAAACAAAGTAAACTCTGACTCTTGGGCCTACCGTTGGCAATATACTAATTGGATTAATCAAAGACTTACTGTCGTTCCGAATAAAAACTTTTCACTCAACATTGGATTTGGGCTGGAATCTACACACACAAACGACTCCATGCCACCATGGTGGCTTCCAAAAAGCATATATCAATATGATGCATCAAGAGATACCTCAGTACTTTTTGGGCCTGACTCAATCGCAGATCACTGGATGGAAAAGCATCACTATAGAACTATGTGGCATGTTCAATTTAAAAACTCGCTCAGAAAGAAATTCCCTCGTGCCTATAAAAGGCTGAAAAAATTTCATAGTTGCTTGGGTTTGGCTTCTGACAAATTTAGCTTAGAAAAACTCCTATAATTTCTGTGTTGCGCCACTTTCTAGCCAAAGCTTGTCACTCCTGTTACCTTTCCATTTATGCGGAGAAAAAATATACTTTGACAATCCACTATTTGGCATACTCAAATCCAAATCCCCACGTGAGGCAGGGTCAAACAATCCTTTCATGGGGAAGTGGACAATATTCGCTTCACCTAGAAAAGCAGCCATCCAAGAAAATGTAGAAATGCCCAATGCCACCTCTGGCGCATTCATCATCATATGAAAATCCCTCGCCACAGTACCCGAAAATATAATTGAATTTTGCCCAAATCTTTCGGCAATCAAATTCACATACCATTTTGGACTTGCACGTTCAACTAAAAAAATCGGTATCTTGCCACTTAAATTTGCAATTTCCTCATAAAAACTTAATGGGAGTCCAGAATAGTCTGGGTGAATCAGATTCTTCCGTAATAAAAGTCTCATTTGAAATTTCTTACCCGGAATCGACATTGGAAACTTCTCCCAAATGTCTGAGCCCCTGATATGGCAAATAAAATTATTGCTACTAAAATTTTTCACTTTGGTCTCATGTCTCATTAAATCGTTTGAAATCAAGGATCTTAAAAATTCTCGACTTCCTGCAAAGTATTTAATGTGCATCCCTAAGGCTGTCGTAGAAATAATAGACGTTGATTTACTTAGAGCAGAAATGTCTAATTCGCCAAGCCCATAGTCCTGACCAGATAATCTCAACGTGGGTTCGCAACTCTTTATTGACGCATATTCAGGATGAGCCGCGATGCCAAGTTCGGGAATCCCAAAGTGATAAACTTGTGAATCTGGAATTAGTTGGTTGAGGTAATGCGCGAAAGATAATTGAAAAAGTTGATTGCCTGAGCCGGGTGCTAGAATTTTTGGAACAATTTTTATTCCAGCTCCCACGATAGCTCCTTATAGAAATTATTCACACGATCGCTCCTACTGTAATTGATTGTTCCTACTTATACGAATTATATCAATTTACATTTCAAATTGCAGTAAGCGAGGCTGAGGTTCTTAAATTTGATTCCCATCCGTGTATAGTGTCCCCACCGCTATTCAATTGGGGTTAAAGAAAATGATTAATTACACGCCTAAGGTTACTGTAATTATTACGTGTTTTAACCGAGAAGAATCTATTGCCCAATCCATTGAGTCAGTAATAAACCAAACTTATAAAAATATTGAACTCATAATTATTGATGATTGTTCTACTGATCATTCCCAATCAATAATCAGTGATTTTGCAAATACTGAAGCAGGAAACATAAAGTTTCTTAAGAATGCTAGTAATTGTGGCCAAAATGCCTCCATAAATCGAGCATTTTTGAATTCGACAGGAGACTATTTTGCGTTTCTTGATTCGGATGATGAATACGAGACTCATTTTGTATCCACAATGTTAAATTCTCTCTTGAATAATCCTGACTACAATTTTAGCTACTGCCGAATGGTGAAAGGTCCGAAGTGGCGAATAGAAGGCTGTAATCAATACAGTCAAGTCTTGAGAAAGGGGTCTCTTTGCAATCTAGGATCACTTTTCCTAACAAAAAAAGCCATGTCTTCAATTGCACCGCTTCCTGAAAGACTAATTCCCAATGATAATTGCCAGGATGATGCAATTTGCTTTGAACTTTCTAAACGATATTGTTTTATTCACGTAAAAGAAGAATTGTACATAAAAAAGAGTTCTAAGCAACAAATAACTCATGATACGCACGCAAATTTGCTTGCTTGGATCACTTTATACTCGCTCTATCGTGATGAAATCTTGGAAAGTACAGGTTTTTTTAATTGGATACGACTTCATGCAAAACTAACAGTGTCTCATGATAAATCTAGAGTTCTAATTTTGTTAGCTTTAGAGGAACACTCCAAATCAAATAGATTTGAACTGGCTAGAACTATTCTGTATTCGGGACTTGTGGCTTATGTTTATCTAAAACACCTATCAAAGCGGGTCTTACATAAATTCTTATTGATACTCGCCAATTTAAGGAGCTGATTTTCTTAGTAGTAATGTGGGGATTAGCTCGAGAAATGTCATAGAAATAGCGTTTCTAGTCGAAAATCAAGAATTTAGCTCCCCAGGCAGAGCAATTTGTGTTGGGCGATATTCTCGTTGCTCTATCAAAATTTCAGTTCTCGTAGGTTGAGCATACAGATCAATCTTACGAATCTTGCTTGTCTAAACCTACGGAATCCATATTTTTAGTAGGATACCCCACATGAAGATTTTGGTAACAGGCGGAGCTGGGTTTATTGGATCCCACCTTTGCGAGAGGCTACTAGAAGATGGTCATGAAGTTTTTGCTCTTGACAATTTATCAACAGGAAGCGAAAAGAATTTAGCCCAGCTGCTTAAGTCTCCTAAATTTTCCCTTGTATCTGGATCAATTCTTGATCTTAGTATTTTAAAAGATTTAGCAGAGAAAGTTGACTATATTTTTCATCTTGCCGCGGCTGTAGGTGTTTTTAATATCCTTCAGAACCCTTTGGCAAGCTTATCAATAAATTTGAGAGGCACGGAGAATGTTCTCGAAGCGGCACACAGTTCGGGAACACCCGTACTATTAACTAGTAGTAGTGAAGTTTATGGGAAGAATAATGCAGACTCTCTAAAGGAGAATGATGATAGAATTCTAGGTAGCCCTACTACTCTCCGCTGGGCCTACAGTGAAGCTAAAGCAATAGATGAATCCTTGGCTTTTGCCTATTTTGTTGAAAAGAACCTTGAAATTCGTCTAGTAAGACTCTTTAATACTGTTGGGCCAAGACAATTGGGATCCTATGGAATGGTTGTTCCACGTTTTGTTAAATCGGCTCTAGCTAATGAACCAATCACTATTTACGGCAACGGGAGTCAATCGCGATGTTTTGCTCACGTATATGACGTAATTGACGCACTGGTTGCTGTTGCTTTTGCAGCTAACACAATTGGAAGAGTCGTCAACATAGGAAATGATTCTGAAATTACAATTAATGATCTTGCGAGGTTGATTATCGCTCATACAAACTCTAGTAGTGAAATGGTTTTTATCCCTTACAAAGAGGCCTACGGTGATGGATTTGAGGATATGGAGAGACGAGTACCAAATATAGATTTAATTAGAAACTTAGTTGGGTGGGAACCTAAGCGAAATCTATTAACAATTATTGAAGATATCTGCCTGGAAATGAAATATAACACCTAAAGAAAAAAGGTGTGGTCGTTAGGAGCGAGAGAATTTGTACAATCAAAGATTTTTGAACCGGTAGACTTTAATTGGTCTAGATTCATCCCTGGTTGCCGAACCATCAGCACTACTACGTCACATTCCCAATTGATCTCAACAGGATTCGTAGACTCCCAAATAGGGACTAACGGATCATTCCAAGCTACGGTTGCCCCTTTGACGATCAGGTGATTTCGTAATTTAGATGCTGGAGTTTCTCGAACATCGCCCACCCCAGACTTATAGGCAACTCCCAATATCAGTACCTTTGGATTTTTCTTGTCTGCACCCGCTACATCAAGAACACGATTTGCAACATACTCTGGCATAGAATTATTTATTGAATCAGCGCATTCTATAAATTCTGCCTTCATTCCATTTTCGCGGGCCCACCATGTTAAATACAAAGGGTCAATTGGAATGCAGTGGCCTCCGACACCTACACCTGGTCTAAAAGTCATAAAACCATAAGGCTTTGAAGATGCAGCATCAATGACGTCGTTCACATTTATTCCATTTGTGGAACACAACTTCGTAAATTCGTTAATCAAAGCAATATTCACTAGGCGAAATGTATTCTCGAGAAGTTTTGCTGCCTCAGCAATTTCTGGAGTAGAAACTGGAATCACTTCATCACATATTGTTCTATAAAACTCTAGGGCTAATAATTGTGACTGTTCATCAATAGCTCCAACCAGACGTGGAGTGTTTTTTTGGTTCCATTTTAAATCTCCTGGATTTACTCGTTCAGGGGCGCTTGCAAAGTGAAGCTTAATTCCTGACTTTTTAATTTGCTCTTGGATCAATGGGATGATTACTTCCCGCAACGTCCCAGGATAAGAGGTCGATTCACAAATAATTAAAGCATCATTTGTAAGGTAAGGAGCAATTTCTGCTGCAGCATTACAGAGCAAAGAAATATCAGGATCACGTTTGTCATTCAATGGTGTGGGAACACAAATGACGATTATCGAGGAATCCATAACATCAGAAAATTCACTCGTTGCTCTATATTTGCCACTCGAAATAGTGGCTTGAAGTTTTGCATCAGAGATGTCCTCTACTGGGCTAGAGCCTGAATTAATTTGAGAAACTCTAGATTCAAGATTATCTACTCCGGTGACATTCCACCCAGCATCTGCTGCTGCCATAGCCAGGGGGAGACCAACATAGCCTTGACCGATAATCGCTAAGGTTCGACTTTGCTTTGGACTCATATTTCATATCTTAACGTCTTAGTTCACTTATTGAAGTATCCGGGTGAGCCACGGGTAGTGTCGCATTCTCGAAGAAACTCTGGGAAGATTGTTTAGTGGGTATAGAGATTGATGGCCGAATACGAATCATGCGAATTATTGCACGGATGAATGTTGGTGGGCCAGCGGTTCAAGTGTCAGGGCTAATGCGGGGCTTTGATAGCAAGGAGTATGACCATCGCCTGTTTACAGGATTCTGCACTGATGATGAGGCTGACTATTTAGACTTGGTTGCAACAGATGTTAAGGCTAATCGTATTCACGGCTTAGGTAGACGCGTAAATTTAGGGGGAGATATCAGGGCATTGCTATCGTTAATCAAGGCAATTCGTAGATTTAAACCTCATATTATTCATACTCATACAGCAAAAGCGGGTTTCTTAGGTCGGATTGCATCGCTAATTTCGCTTCAGAAATCTATTCGTGTGCACACATTCCATGGGCACTTACTTAATGGCTACTTTGGGGCATTTAAGAAATTACTACTAGTTATTGCCGAAAAATCTTTAGCATTGATTACTCAGCAGTTACTGGCTGTAGGGGATAGAGTGCGACAAGATTTACTGGAGGCAGGAATTGGCAAAAAGGAGAAATTTACTCTGATGCCGCCAGGCATAGAGATAGGTATTTTGCCACCAAAAATGGATTCTCAGGCATTTCTCGGACTAAACAATAAGCGGTTGCAATGTGCTTTCATTGGGAGGGTTACGCAAATCAAGCGTCCTGACCGTTTTCTTGATGTTGTCTCTGAAATACAAAAACGAAGAATTAATTTAGATTTCTTTATCGCGGGAGATGGCGAGTTATTAGAGTCTTGCCGACAAAGAATTGATATGCAGAATCTCCCAGTCAGGGTTCTTGGTTGGCAGAGTGATATTGAAAAAGTCTTATCCGCCACTGACATTGTTTTACTCACAAGTGATAACGAGGGAACGCCACTCAGCTTAATCCAGGCTGGAATGGCAGCACTCCCTGTTGTTGCAACAAATGTGGGATCTATTTCTGAGATTGTATTAGATAACATAACTGGCATTATTACTGAATTAGACGTTCAGGAACTGGCAAATGCGCTAGAAAAACTAGTCAGTAGTGGGGCTTTACGCGTTGAACTCGGTAGCGCTGCTCAGAACTTTACTTTGACCAATTTTGGAGTTCAGCGATTAGTTCACGACCATAAGGCACTTTATAAAATGCTTTTATCTAGTCCAACCAGGTTCTAGCCCACAGCTCAAGCATCAACATTGGCCATAATAGATTGTCTTTATCTTCACCGTCCATGTGAATATCAATCACTTTTCTTACTTCAGCTGAGTTGAACCAGCCGCGTTGAGTGGAAGTTGTATCTGTAAGTGTGTCGACAACCATCTCTTTCATTTCTTTACGCAGCCATTCAGCACGTGGAATTCCAAAACCCATTTTTGGTCTATCTATTAATTGTGCAGGAACCAGCGAGCGAGCTACATCTTTAAGTATATGCTTAGTCTCAAAACCTTTAATCTTGTATTTGCGTGGCAGGGAAACACCCCATTCGACAACATTCACATCAAGCATAGGTGATCGAAGTTCTAAGCTATTTGCCATTGTTGCTAAATCAACCTTAATTAGTAAGTCTCCGGGTAGGTATGATGTAAAATCTGAACGTATCATGCGATCAAGTGGTGTCAAATGACCTGATTGAAATTGATCAACAAAGTTTATTTCGGCTCCCTTCGAATAGAGATTGGAATTGAGGAGAGCAATAAGTTCTTGGGGTTGGGTGAGTGAGAGAATCGAACTATATCTATCTGCAAGTGAGGCTTTAGGGGAAAGCTGAGATCTTACTCGATTAATTTTCCAAGAATTACTGAATGACTGTTTGCCGCCAATCATCAATCCTTTACCAGCAAGTCCTAAAATTGGATTAAGTTTTTGCATGACAGGTGTCCCCAAATAGCGGTCATATCCTCCAAATACTTCATCTCCTCCGTCGCCCCCAAGTGCCACAATGAGATTTTCTCGTGCGAATTTAGCTAGTAAGTAGGTTGGAATAATCGAGGAGTCCGCAAATGGTTGATCCAAAATGTGAGAGATTTGCTCAATCACCAGAGCAGGATCTGGGCTCAATATCTCTTCATGATGAATAGTACCTAGATATTTGGATACTTGGGCAGCGTAGTGCGCTTCATTAAATGCCTCACTCTGGAAACCAATGGAGTAAGTCTGCACTTTTTCTTTCATCAACTTAGCCATGTAGGCCGTTACAACAGTCGAGTCATAGCCGCCACTTAAAAATGACCCAAGTGGGCGCTCCGAAATTAAGCGTCGAGCTACTGCTTCTTCAATTAAATTCTTGGTTGTTTCAAGGGCCTCTTCATATGGAATGTCTATCTTGGTCTCAAAATCTGCAGTCCAATACGTCGAAGTTGTTGTCTTTCCTATGCGCCAACTTGTGATACTTGCCGGAGGAACTTGATGTATTTCGTTGAATGCAGAGTTTGGAGAGTTGATATAGCCGTACTGCATCACCTCTGCGATCATTTCAGTTCTAAGTGTTCTATCGGGGCGGGCCAACATAATCGCCCGCACTTCAGATGCAAAGAAAAGAGTTCCATCATCTAATTGAGAAATCCAAAGTGGCTTCTTGCCCATCCGATCACGTATAAGGTGAAGTGAATTTTCCCGCGCATCATGAATGGCAATTGCAAACATTCCATTAAGTTTGTTGATGAAATCCAAACCAAATTCAAGATATAGATTAATTAAAACCTCAGATTCACTTGAGTCGCGGCATTGGATCCCACGTGCTGCAAGTAAGGAATGGAGTTCGCGATAATTATAGATTTCACCGTTCCAGACAATATGTATTTGTTCTAACGCATCTGCTGCAGGCTGTTTACCTGCAGAGATTTCAACAATAGCAAGCCGACACATCCCAATGCCAACCCCATTGCCTATATATTTTCCGCTGTCATCAGGCCCACGGTGCTCAATAGATTTGAGTTGAGCATCAAGTAATAATGGATGGGGTGAACTTGGACCAATCCCGCCGACAATTCCACACATGCGCTGGTTTTTTAATCCACTGTCTTCGGGCCGTAAGCCACGCTCTGACCAAAATTTCTGAGCCAACTCACGGTTTCGGCGAGTGCTGTCTCAAATGGTTTCGGGGTAATTGCTGGGAAAAGTTCGTTTATAAGGTGAGGGGAATTTTGAGATTCCTTAATATCTCCTAGGCGTTTTTCCATGTAATTTACCTGTAAATCAGGGAAGTGAACTTTAAACAGGTCAATGGTGTCGTTCAGGAAGATACGGTTACCAAAAGCAAGATTTATCGCGCCTTCAGCTACGACCTTTTCTTTCATAGAGGCCATCGCAATATCCACCACTGATTCAACATAAGTAAAGTCTCGTGAAGCCGTTCCATCACCATATACGTCAATTGGCTTACCTTGCATTGCAAGCCAAATCCACTTTGGAAGTACGGCTGCGTATTCATGATCTGGACGTTGGCGTGGTCCAAAGACATTAAAGAAGCGAAGTAATGTTATCGGGACGCTATATGCGGATGCGTAAGCCTGCACATATCCTTCAGCGGCTAACTTGCTGGCTGCGTACGGTGTCATAGGACCAAGCCACATTGATTCATCTTTAGGCAACTGCATGTTGCGGCCATAAACTGATGAAGAGGAGGAGAAAACAACATGCGCCCCTGTCGTACGGGCAACTTCTAGAACGTTGAGAGTGCCGGTTGCATTTACATCGTGGGTAGCAACTGGGTTTTTGATTGAGCGCGGAACCGAGCCACGGGCTGCAAGGTGAAAGATTGTTTCGCAATCTTTAAGTGCTATGGATACTCCCTTTGAGTCAGTAATCGAAACTTGATGAAAAGTAGTTGATTCTTGGTCAACGTTTGAAAGTAAGCCTGTGCTTAAATCATCAACAATAGTCACTTCATAACCTTCAGAAAGTAAGCGCTTAGCTAAATTTGAGCCGATAAACCCAGCTCCCCCCGTAACGGCTATCTTTGTCATGTGGGCAATTCTAAGGGTTTCTAGGCTAGTTTCTTGAATCCCGACCGAAATTACCGCGAGTGAATGCTTAATACAATCTGTCTTCCACTAGCATTTTGAATACATAATCGGTCAAGGTAAGGAGGTTCTATGAGTAAGCACGAAAAAGACCAGAACCTCGATCAAGAGGTCATAGATAGTTTTGGTCATGAATGGGCAGCCTTTGATTATGCCGAGACTGAAACCGATGAGGCTTTGGATGCGCAATTTATGGCTTACTGTGCCAGCGTTAATCTAACACAATTTGATGCAGAGACGACAACGGCTGCGGACTTTGGGGCAGGCAGTGGACGTTGGACCTCGCGCTTATTACCTTATTTTTCAGTGGTTTACGCGCTTGAGCCAAGCGATGGTGCTAGCAGAGTACTTAAGAATAAATTCGTAGATGAACCGCGTTTAAAAATTTTGCAGGAGACTGTCGGAGTTAATTCAATTCCTGCCGGTTCACTTGACTTAGCCATGTCGTTGGGCGTACTCCACCATATTCCAGATACTGGTTTAGCAATTAAGCATGTTGCCTCGAAGATTAAGAGTGGCGGAGTCTTTCTCTGCTATTTGTATTACAAGTTAGATCACAAGCCAATTTATTACCGTGGGTTATTTTGGGCTTCGAATTCGTTGCGCTGGGTGATTAGTCGCCTGCCTTATGCAGCACGCAGGTTTGTTGCCAGGATTATTGCTGGGATTGTTTATTTGCCTCTGGCGCGGGTGGCAAAGTTGTTCAGCGCCAAGGGCAAAGATGTTTCAAATATTCCTTTGCACCATTATGCGAATATGCCATTTGTGATGTTGCAAAATGATGCCTTAGATCGCTTTGGTACTCGGTTGGAGCATAGGTTTTCTAAAAAGGAAATAACTGAAATGGTCGATAAAGCTGGCTTTGATTTATCTACGCTTGAGTTTTCTGATATTGAACCTTTTTGGACTTTCTCAGTAAAAAAGTTTTAATAGAGGATTTCCATCCTTCTATAGCTCGGCTGAAACCAACTGCACAAGATTATTGTGTAGTTGGTACGCAATGTATATTGCATCTTGCACAAACTATGGTTTATCCTTCATGCAATTACTAACATCTTCACGGCATAACTCTAAAATTGCTCCTTCATTAATTAATGCTTTTCTCCACCAGGCAAACGACATTTTGACCGCCTCTTCTTGAGTAAAAGATGGGCTCCAATTTAGAAACTCCAAACTTAAGGATGAATCTAGATTCAAGTAAGACGATTCCCTACTCTGGAAGAGGTGTGAGGCCCCAAAATTTAATTCTAGATTTGGAAAATATGGTTTAGCAATTTGGGCAACTTCTCTAACTGTTAGGTTCTCATTATTGGGCCCAAAATTTAGACTTGCGTGATTACAGTTCGTAAGAGACATTTCTAGAGTCATGACATAACCCTTACATGGGTCCAAAACATGCTGCCAAGGACGCGTACTTTCTGGATTTCTTATCTCTATGGGATTACCACTAATTACCCCACGAATTATGTCTGGGATAATTCGATTCTTAGCAAAATCTCCCCCACCAATTACATTTCCAGCTCGGACTGAAACTAGATTTGGACCCCCAAATTCTCTTGCAATCTGCTGCCATGCTGCAACAACTGCTTCAGTTCCAACTTTACTGGCGCTGTAAGGGTCTTTGGCTTCTAACGGATCAGTCTCTACAAATGCGCGTCTAAAATTGTCATTTCTGTATACTTTATCCGTAGTAACAACAATTATTGATTTTACAAAATTTTTCCTAAATGCAATATCCAAGACATTTACTGTCCCCATGATATTAACATCAAATGTTTCACGCGGATTTTCGTATGATTCAAGTACCAAAGGTTGCGCTGCCATGTGAATAATTGTTGATGGCTTATGTTGATCAATGAATTTCTCAAGACTTTGATAGTCACGAATATCTTCAAAGACTTCCGGGATGGCTCCAGTTCTACTTACACGGTCAAATAAAGACCCTTTCTCCGCGGGTAATGAATATCCGATTAGGGGGACTCCAAGGTGCTCAAGCAGAAATGTCATCCAAGTGCCTTTAAAGCCTGTATGGCCAGTTAGTAACAGAGGTCCATGCAACTCCCGTAAGCGTTGCCCTAGCGCTAATTCCATGAGTGAACTGTAGTCTTTACCTATCAAACAACAAGCAAAGCTTTACCTAAGTGGCGCGGTCAGGGATTGAATTGAGCAAAAGTCTGAACTCGAGTGTTGACCGTTTAGTGGCCGACGCCTACTTAGAATTACACCCGTCAAAAAGCTTCATAGCTGGTGAAACTAATATCCCAGTCACTGGTAAAGTTTTTGGACCTGAGGAACTTCGTGCCGCGACAAAGGCAAGTTTAGATTTCTGGCTCACCTCTGGCCCATACACAGAAGAATTTGAATCTCGCTTTGCCAAAGTTGTTGGTATGCGTCACGCATTCATGGTTAATTCTGGCTCTTCAGCAAATTTGCTCGCGTTGAGTTCGCTTACAAGCCAGGCTCATGGTGAGCGAGCCTTAAAACCAGGCGACGAAGTGATTACTGTTGCTGCTGGATTTCCTACCACCGTGACACCAATTCTTCAAAATGGCCTAGTGCCGGTTTATGTTGATGTCGATCCTGAAACGTATGTGGCAATTGATGAGCAAATGGAAGCAGCAGTAAGTTCAAAAACAAAAGCAATCATGATGGCACACACTCTTGGAAATCCATTTAATCTAGACTTTGTCCAAGCATTAGCAAAAAAACATAATCTTTGGCTTATTGAAGATAGTTGCGATGGATTGGGCGGTACATATAGGGGTCAGAATTTAGGAACCTTCGGAGACTTTTCAACATTTAGCTTCTACCCTGCCCATCACATTACTACAGGTGAGGGTGGTGCAGTACTAATTAAGAAAGCTGCGCACAAACGAATTGTTGAATCATTTCGCGATTGGGGCCGTGATTGTTGGTGTGCACCAGGGTGCGATAACACATGCCTAAAACGTTATGAGTGGACTTTGGGCGAATTGCCTGAAGGCTACGATCACAAATACACCTACTCACATCTTGGTTACAACCTAAAATCTGGTGATATTCAGGCAGCTATTGGTCTTGCGCAACTTGATCGACTCAATTCCTTCGTTGAACTTCGTCGTCGAAATTGGTCATATCTATCCAGTGGGCTCAAAGACTTGGGCGAGTTCTTTACTCTCCCAAAAGTAACCGAAAACAGTGACCCATCTTGGTTTGGCTTCGCACTAACGGTTAAGCAAAAATCACCAAAAACACGAAATCAAATTGTACAAGAGTTAAATGAAAAGAAAATTGGTACGCGTCTACTGTTTGGCGGCAATCTATTGCGTCAACCCGCATTCATGGGTACTCCTCGAAGAGTAATTAGTGACTTAGTTAATACTGACCGAGTTATGAATGACACTTTTTGGATAGGCGTCTGGCCTGGTCTCACCCTCGAAATGTTGGACTATATGATTCTTTCAATTCGAGAAACGCTTGGAATTGAGTAGTGAAAGTTGTAATTCTTGCTGGAGGACTGGGTACTCGGATATCGGAAGAAACGGTCGATAAGCCTAAACCGATGGTACTGATAGATGACAAGCCAATTCTTTGGCACATCATGAATATATATGCCCAGCAAGGTTTTGATGATTTCGTTGTGGCTACAGGATATAAAGGTGAGGTAATTTCAGAATGGGTTTCAACACTAAATTCCCCATGGAAAATAGCTCCAATCGATACTGGTTTAGACACTCAAACAGGGGGCCGCATAAAAAAGTGTATGGGTTTGTATCCGGGTGAAAAAATTCTTGCTACATACGGCGATGGAATCGGCAATATTAATGTGAACAAATTACTCAAATTCCACGAGTCCCATGGAAAATTGGCCACTTTAACAGCCGTGCGTCCACCGGCGAGATTTGGTTATTTGGACATAAAAAGTGGACAGGTGATTCATTTTGGTGAAAAGAACCAAAGTGATGCGGGCTGGATCAATGGTGGATACTTTGTTTTAGAGCCAAAAGTTTCTTCCTATATTCACGCAATATCTGAGCCTTTTGAGATTGGTGCGCTGCCTCGACTTACAAATGAAGGGGGGTTAATGGCATACGAACATAGTGGTTTTTGGCAGCCAATGGACACTCTACGAGAAAAGCATGAATTAGAAGAACTTGCTCACAAGGGCAATCCTCCCTGGTTGCGTGAAATTTAGATTTCTTTAATTCAGTTTATATCTGAGACAGGAAATAATAGATTTTTTGGTTCTAACTCTTAAAAAGAATTCTTTGGCAAGGCTTTAGCGCGGCCATCAATTATAAATTCCAAGAATGCAGGACCTTCCTTCCATTTTTTTATAGTAGTGTTTAGTTCTAATAACTCTGATTTAGATTCAATTTTATGTACATTCAGAAATCCATACGCTCGCGCAAGTTCCTGGAAATTAGGGTTAGAGAATCCTTCGCGAGTTCCGGTAAGTCTGCCGTTCATATTCTCGTCCTGAAATTGTGCAACCATTCCGTGCTGGCCATTATTGATCACGCAAACTGTAATTGGTAGGTTGTATTGCACAATAGTTTGTAATTCTGGTGAAGATAATTGCATGCACCCGTCTCCCGAGATTACTACCCAATTACCCTTCATTGAGACTGCAGCACCAATACTTGCAGGCAACGCAAATCCCATGGCTCCTAAGCCTCCCGAGGTCAAAAATCGTTGCCCGGACTCGATTCGAATCGATTGCGCTGCCCACATTTGATGTTGCCCTACATCAACAACATATCCTGAAGCCTGGGTAAATGTAGTGCTCAACCACTCCATTAAAGTGTTTGGATTCAATTTAAGGTCATTAATCTGTTCAAGCTCTTGAGGGTGCTCATTCCTAATTATTTTTATACGGTTCATAAAAGAGGTACAGTCAATCTTGTGGTCAATATTAATTAATGTCCGTAGAAATTCTGAAATATCTGCTTTGATTACCAAATCCGAAGTAATACGCCCTGTTAACTCGTGATCATCAATGTCCACCCGAACAATCTTCTTGTGCGCGATGAATTCGAAGATGTCATTTCCTGTCTGGCGAACATCTAGCCGACTACCAAGGACAATTAGTAGATCAGATTCCCTTAAAGCAGCGTTTGCCCATCTATTCCCATAGCTGCCTATAAACCCAAGATATTTATCATTTGCGTGTGAGACTGAGTCTAAACCCAACAAAGAGCAAACATAAGGAATTCCGGTTTTGTTTATGAATTCAGACAGTATCTCCGATGCATCACCTAACCGAACTCCACCCCCAACTAATATTAGAGGTCTCTTTGCGGCAAGAAGATAATTTCTAAAGTCATCAATTACTGCGTAATCGACTTCAGCTTTGAGTGTTTCTCCTTCAATACCTGCTGACTTATACTCTAATTCTTCTTGCTGCAAGTTAATTGGTATATCAATCAAAACCGGTCCTTGCCGTCCATCTTGAGAGAGTAGCCATCCTTCTTTAACTGCGTCAAATGCTTCTGTGGCCGTTTTTGGGCTGTAAACCTTTTTGGTAATAGTTTTTGCCATTTCACATATATCGAGTTCTTGAAATCCGTTTTGTCTTTGATCCGGATTTGTACGCAATTCTTTT
>Ga0209550_10000934_pt1 | contig 28277 bp, 26 predicted proteins | sample LauGreSuBDMM15SN_2_FD_187567 | JGI IMG/M metagenome (GOLD analysis project Ga0209550, IMG submission 187567) | Freshwater lake microbial communities from Lake Michigan, USA - Su13.BD.MM15.SN (SPAdes) (version 5) | ecosystem: Environmental > Aquatic > Freshwater > Lake | place: Lake Michigan... | reverse complement strand
TACTCAGCAATATCCTGATAATAGAGATACATTAGTTTTTCCAGATCGATTCAAAGGAGAAGTGGTAATGTTACATGATGATAATAATGAGCATGCTTGTACAGGCTGCACAGCTTGTGAATTAGCTTGCCCCAATGCAACAATTAAGATCATTACAAAATTTGATATCACTCCTGAGGGGAAAAAGAAAAAGGCGATAGATAAATTTGTCTATCACCTAGAACTCTGCACAATGTGTAATCTTTGTGTGGTGGCTTGTCCTACCGATGCAATTAAAATGGCACAAACATTTGAACATAGTGTATATAATCGTGCTGAGCTCACAAAGGTTTTAAATAAACCAACATCTAAAATCAGGGAAGGAGTGGAATAAATTTTTTTTTGGATAAGTAAGGCAGAAGATTAATTGATTTAAATTTTGACATGACTTAATAGATTGTAATTTTAAAATAAGGAAATTTTATATAACAATAATTCAATGAGCGGATCAACTATTATTTTTTACCTACTGTCAATTCTTACCTTGGTGAGCGGTATTCTTTCGGTTACTACCCGAAAAATATTTAGAGCGGCCATTTTTTTATTGTTTTCCTTAATAGGTATTGCAGGATTGTACTTCTGGATGCAATATGAATTTATAGCAGCAGTTCAAATTGTAGTATATGTAGGAGGGATTACGGTACTGATTATTTTTTCCATTTTTTTAACCCAGCAGGCAGGTGAGTTATTGCCTCAACAAAATAGAAAAAGAGTTTTGTTTTCTTTGCTGGCTGCTTTTAGTGGTTTTGGTTTGACATTGTTGCAGATTATTCAGCACTCTTTTAATAAAACTTTGGAGTCATCAATTCTACCTTCTATGGAAAATATCGGTAATCAAATGCTTGGGTTAGAGGATAATGGTTTTTCCTTGCCTTTTGAAGTAGTTAGTATTTTATTATTAGCTGCTATGATTGGTTGTATTGTAATTGCTTTACGTTCTAAACCGACTACTGTATGATGGATCCAGGATTGAATCATATATTATTTATTAGTACTGCCCTTTTTTTTATAGGGATATTCGGTTTTCTTACTCGCCGAAATTTAATTACTATGTTAATGAGCATAGAGCTGGTGCTAAATAGTGTAAACATCAATTTTGTTGCATTCAATAAATACCTGTGGCCTCATAAATTAGATGGTTTGTTTTTTTCAATTTTTGTTATTGCAATTGCAGCAGCAGAAGCAGCCGTAGCAATTGCGATCATTATCAATTTGTATAGAAGTCATCAATCGATTGATGTTGAAAATGCAGAAGATTTAAAATTTTAAAAGTTCTTCTTTTATTTTAGAATGAAAGGGATAGACTACTTATTATGTTATGAATGAAATTTTACAAATAAAATTGCTTGGGATTTTTTCTTTAGGAATGGATCTTGGATGGGCTTTATTGATGATCCCCTTACTACCACTACTAGGGTTCCTTTTGCTTGGTTTGTTTGGAAGAAAACACATGAAGCAGTCAGCTGGTATTTTTGCAACCTTACTATTATCTGGTTCGGCTTTTTTATCGCTGCATACCGCCTACGGATATTTTTTTAAATATGGTAAGTTAGAAGGAGTATATCAAAAAATAATTCCTGTTCAATTTACATGGCTTCAGTTTTCTCCAGGTGTATCGATTGATTTAGGAATTCTTCTAGATCCTATTTCGGTGATGATGCTTGTAGTGGTTACGTTCATTTCTTTGATGGTTCATATTTATAGCCTGGCCTACATGAAAGGGGAGGAAAGATTCCCTACCTATTATTCTTTTCTAGGCTTATTTACTTTCTCTATGCTTGGATTGGTGATGTCTTCTAATATTTTTCAATTGTATATTTTTTGGGAACTAGTGGGGGTATCTTCTTTTCTTTTAATTGGCTATTATTACGATCGCCCAAGCGCAGTAGCAGCTTGTAAAAAAGCCTTTATTATTACTCGTTTTGCGGATCTAGGATTTTTGATAGGTATTTTGATACTGTCTTTTTATGCTGGAACATTGGATTTTAATACGCTGATTGAAAAATTAACAAGTACTGAATCAGCAGAATTTAAATCAATTGCATCATCTTCTTTTATTGGTATTTCTGCACTTACTTGGGCACTCGTATTAGTGTTCATTGGTGGAGCAGGAAAAAGTGCTTTATTCCCGTTGCATGTATGGTTACCAGATGCGATGGAAGGCCCTACGCCTGTGTCAGCATTGATTCATGCGGCAACGATGGTAGTGGCTGGAGTGTTTTTAGTGGCAAGGCTATTTCCTATTTTCAGTATGTCAGAAGCGGCGCTTAAAGTGGTAGCCGTTATTGGAATTATTTCTGCTTTATTTGCTGCAATAATCGCCTGTACTCAATCGGATATTAAAAGAGTATTGGCTTATTCGACTATGTCACAAATAGGATTCATGATGTTTTCTTTGGGTTTGTCAGGTCAGAGTGGTGAAGGAGGACTTGGTTTTACTGCTGCTATGTTTCACTTGTTTACTCATGCCCTTTTCAAAGCATTATTGTTTCTAGGAGCAGGATCAGTTATCCATTTTATTCATAGCAATGAAATGAAAGATATGGGTGGTTTACGAAAATATCTACCTATTACACATATTACTTTTTTAATTGCTTGCCTCGCTATTTCAGGTATTCCACCTTTTGCTGGATTCTTTAGCAAAGAGGAAATATTGTTGGCTGCCTATCATCACAATGTAACTATTTATTGGATTGCGTTGGCTACTTCCGGATTGACTTCCTTTTATATGTTTCGTTTATATTTTTCTATATTTTGGAAAAAAGAGTACATCGTTCATGGAGACGCGCATGGTGAAGGTGGATTTGTAATGATGATGCCACTTATATTATTATCATTAGGTGCCGCTGCAGCTGGTTTTATTCCCTTTGGTAATTTGGTAAGTGCTGATGGGAAAGTGCTGGAATCAGTATTTCATTTACAATTTTCAATAGCTCCTGTGGCTTTGGGTTTGATTGGGATTTTTACAGCAATGTGGATGTATAAAAAACAAAACAATCGACCTGATCAAATTGCCCATTCGATGAACAGCTTTTATAAACTTGCTTTTCATAAATTTTATGTGGATGAATTGTATTTATTTGTTACGAAGAAAGTATTGTTCAATTTAGTTGGAAGGCCAGCAGCTTGGTTTGATAAAAATGTAGTCAATGGATTAATTAATGCCACAGGAAATAGCACAGTTTTCATATCAGAAAAAGTGAAAGGATTTCAGTCAGGCAAAGTGCAGCAATATGCTATTTACTTTTTAGCGGGGGTGATAGGTCTTGCAGTCTTGTTTATTTACATTTGGAAATAAACAATTGTTTTAAAATAATTTTTAATTGATTCAATTTGAGTAGTAGAATAAAATTAGTTTAACCAGTTTATTTAGAAACGATCACATGAATTTAACTTTATTAATACTTCTTCCCTTGCTTACTGCAGTTGTAATTCTGTTGATGCGCAGTGGTGTGCAGGTGAAATGGAGTGCTTTAATTGGTGCATCAGTACAATTTGTTTTAGCCTTGATTTTATTTTTTGCATTTCGTAAAGAAAGGGCATCGGGTAATGAGGCTCAAATGCTCTTTGAGCTTCAATATAAATGGTTTCCTTCTTGGCATATTAGCTTTCATTTAGGGGTTGATGGAATTTCCGTGGCAATGATATTGTTAACAGCCTTTGTAGTAATAGCAGGAGTACTGGTTTCTTGGAATGTAGAAAAAATGACCAAGGAGTTTTATTTATTGTTAGTTCTTTTAAGTTTGGGAGCTTATGGTTTTTTTATATCTCTTGATCTGTTTATTCTCTTCTTCTTTCTAGAAATTGCAGTCATTCCAAAGTACTTATTAATTGGAATATGGGGAAGTGGTAAAAAAGAATATGCCGCCAATAAGCTTGCTTTGATGTTGATGGGAGGATCTGCATTGGTGTTAGTTGGTTTGTTGGGTCTTTATTTTAATGGCACTGAAAAAACCTTCGACTTGTTATTGCTTTCAAAAATGCAAATTCCTGTAATGGTTCAGAAAATTTGTTTTCCTTTATTATTTGTTGGGTTTGGAGTATTTACCGCATTGTTTCCTTTTCATACTTGGGTGCCTGATGGTCACTCATCTGCTCCAACAGCCGGGTCGATGTTTTTGGCAGGAATCTCTATGAAACTTGGTGGATATGGTTGCTTGAGGGTTGCTACATATTTAATGCCAGAAGGAGCAAGAGAATATGCTAACATAATTATAGTTCTTTCAGCTATTGCAATTTTATATGGCGCCTTTGCTACGATGATGCAGAAGGATTTGAAATATATAAATGCTTATTCTTCCGTTAGTCATTGTGGCTTTGTATTATTAGGTATTGGTATGTTAACTAAAACTGCCATTGCAGGAGCTGTAATGCAAATGGTATCTCATGGATTAATGACCGCACTTTTCTTTGCGGTAATTGGAATGATTTACGAACGTACGCATACAAGGGAAGTGAATGAAATGGGAGGACTGATAAAAGTGATGCCTTTTATTACCACCGTTTTATTTATTGTGGGCCTTTGCTCCTTAGGTCTTCCAGGCTTGAGTGGTTTTGTAGCCGAGATGAGTATTTTTATGGGTTCTTGGCAAAATCCTGACCCATTTCATCGCATTGCTACAATTGCAGCTTGTATGTCAATAGTGGTAACTGCTGTGTATATTTTAAGGGCTATTGGTAAAACAGCAATGGGCCCTATTAATGATCGTTATCTTTTATTGGAAGATGCAAAATGGAATGAAAAATTAGCTGCAATTATTTTGATTGCAGGAATTATTGCAATTGGTATAGCCCCATTTTGGTTGAATGATTTGATAACACCTGCAGCAGATGAAATTATGCATAAGGTTGCGGGCAAATAAATTTTTAATTAAAATAATTGAACTTTCCGAAGAATATAAAAAGGATTTTACGGGTTTACAAATTCCTAATCTGAAAATGTATGTTGAACGATTTTTTACTTTTAATGAAATCAGAACTAGTACTTGCTTTCATACTATTTTTACTGCTAATTATAAAAGTTGGCAAAGAGGTAACCAATGAACGTTTGTTGTCACTTATTCAGATATTATTATTAGGAAATTTCATCTATGGTTTTTTCTTTATTGAGAGCGGTAGCTTGTTTGGTGGTATGTACATTACCAATGGATTGATAGCTTTTCAAAAAAGTATAATTAGTCTGGGTATTTATTTGATCTCCCTTTTATTTTCAGATTGGCTTAAAAAGAGTGAGCACTTGCCTGAATTTTTTATTTTGCTTTTATCAGCAGTTCTAGGTATGTTCTTTTTGATTTCAAGTGGAAATTTGCTCATGTTTTATTTATCATTAGAGTTGGCTACCATTCCTGTTGCCGCAATGGCTAATTTTGATTTAGATAAAAAAATATCTTCCGAGGCTTCCATGAAAATGATTCTTTCCTCTGCATTGTCTTCTGGAGTTTTATTGTTTGGTATTTCATTGATTTATGGTGCTACTGGAACGATTGGTTTTGATCAAATTCCAACCCTTTTGGATGGAAGCAGTCTTCAAATACTTGCCTTTGTTTTTTTATTTACTGCTTTTGCATTTAAGTTATCCATCGTTCCGTTTCATTTATGGACAGCAGATGTCTATGAGGGATCGCCAATGGCTGTCACTTCTTTTTTATCTGTAATTTCAAAAGGAGCAATTGCGTTTATTTTACTTACTACATTGTATAAAGTATTTGCTCCCATGCATATCTTATGGTATAATATGGTGATGTTATTATCACTGATTACTATGGTAGTAGGTAATCTTTTTGCTTTGAGGCAGCAAAATATTAAACGATTCCTTGCTTTCTCTTCTATCGCACAAGTAGGTTTTATTTTATTGGGGTTAAGTAGTCATTCAATTGAAGGGACCTCTTCTGTTGTTTATTTTGTATTGATTTATGTTTTTTCAAATTTAGCTGCATTTGGAGTGGCAGGAGCTATTTCTCAGAGTTATGGCAAAGAACTTATAGAAGATTACAAAGGTTTATATCAGACCAATCCATTTATTAGCTGGGTGCTCGCATTGTCATTGTTCTCCTTGGCGGGTATTCCGCCTACTGCTGGTTTTTTTGGTAAATTATTTTTGATTACAGCAGGTGCTTCTAAAGGAAATTATTTTTTCATTATAGTAGCAGCACTCAATATGATTATCTCTCTCTATTATTATCTCCGGATAGTTAGAGCGGTTTTTATGGATAAGAATGATCAACCTATTGCAAAAATAAATTTGGATCCTTCTACTAAATTGGGAATGATCATCTGCACAGCAGGAATTATTCTGATAGGTTTACTTAGTTGGGTGTATGATTATATTACTACACTTTCAATATAATAAAGACGTATATGGCAATCAATAAAAATCACGAATTTGAAGAATTGGACGGAGTGAAATGTGCTATCGTAGAAAAAAATGTTTTCCCAGAAAGAGTTGATTTTTTAAAAAAATTACTTGAGTATAATAAATTTAAAGTAGTAGTTATTTCTTCTCCTCCTCCTAAAGCAGCCTCCGCTGCTATAATAATTGAAGGTGATGAAGCACAGCCTGTAGAATCTCCATCCAGTCCAGTTGAAACTTTTACAGTTGGAGTAACTGACTATACATTCAATCCAGTCAATGCTATTTTTGGAAGACTATTACATACCTCCGATGGACAAGTTGTAACACTTGCTTTTTGGCAACAAAAAGAATTGACAAGCCATGATGATATACCCTATTTCGAAATTGATCGAGGCTAGCCTAACTAATTTTTTCTAACACCAGTTTCTTCACTTCTGACAATTCGATTCTTTCTTGTGTCATAGAATCTCTGTAGCGAATGGTCACCGTATTGTCTTCTTTAGTTTGGTGATCGATGGTTACACAAAAGGGGGTTCCAATGGCATCCATGCGGCGATAACGTTTACCTATTGCATCTTTCTCTTCATAGAAGCACATGAAACTTCCTTTGCAGTCATCCATTAATTCTCTTGCTATTTCAGGCAGTCCGTCTTTTTTTAGTAAAGGTAAAATAGCTAGTTTGGTAGGCGCTATTTTTGCTGGTATCCTCAACACTACACGGCTGTCTTCTGTGCCATCTTCTTTGGTCCATTTTTCGTTGGCGTAAGCAAGACTGATGATGGTTAAAAATAACCTGTCTAGCCCAACAGAAGTTTCTACTACATAAGGAATGTAATTTCCATAAGGCTTTTCTTGCTCGTTAAGGTCGTTATCGAAGTATTGAATTTTCTTTTTACTATAGGTTTGATGTTGTGTCAAATCAAAATCTGTACGACTGTGAATTCCTTCTAGTTCCTTCCATCCAAATGGGAATTCAAATTCAATATCTAATGCAGCATCTGCATAATGAGCTAATTTGATATGATCGTGGAAACGTAATTTTTCAGATGGTATTCCTAGGCTTTCATGCCATTTTTTTCTTTCAGTTTTCCAGAAATTGTACCATTCCATTTGGGTGCCAGGGCGAACAAAAAATTGCATTTCCATCTGTTCAAATTCGCGCATTCTGAAAATAAATTGTCGAGCTACAATCTCATTTCTAAAAGCTTTTCCTGTTTGCGCAATACCAAATGGGATTTTCATCCGCCCAGTTTTTTGCACATTTAAAAAGTTTACAAAAATACCTTGAGCTGTTTCTGGTCGTAAATAAATGGTGTCACTTTCTCCCGCTACACTTCCAATTTGAGTATTAAACATTAGGTTAAACTCGCGAATATCTGTCCAGTTGCAAGTTTTACTGATGGCGCATTTAATTTTATTGTCGTCTATTAATTTTTTTAGACCAGTATAATCACTTGCTACAATCAAGGTGTCCATAGCAGTCAATATTTCGTTGGCGAGTTCTTCATTGCCTGCTATTTTTTGGTCTTCTGCAAATCCTTCAATGAGGTGGTCAACTCGGTATCTTTTGTTGCTGTCTTTATTATCGATCATCGGGTCGCTAAAATTATCAACGTGCCCACTTGCCTTCCATGTAGTAGGGTGCATGAATATCGCAGCATCAATCCCAACGATATTGTCATGGAGTTGTGTCATGCTTTTCCACCAATAGTCGCGGATATTCTTTTTTAATTGTGCACCCATTTGTCCATAGTCGTATACCGCGGCTAAACCGTCGTATATTTCGGAAGACTGGAAAATATAACCATACTCTTTACAATGCGAGATTAGTTCGGGGAAATTATTTGATTCATTTGCCATAATGGTTGCAAAGTTAAGGTAGTAAAATTGTTTTTGAACCTTGACCAATAAATACTAATTGGTATTTATTAGAAAGTTGAAATGTTTCGTTGAGAAGGTTTTACAATCGAGCCAATTATTGAGGTGGATTTAACTTCGGATTTTCTTTATGACGAAGCGCATCTCGTTTATTTTTTTTCTCGAAATTTTTCTCTAGCGCTACTGTTAAGTCAACCCCTGTTTGGTTAGCAAGGCATATCAGAACCCAAAGTACGTCGGCCATCTCGTCTGCTAATTCATTTTTTTTATCTGTTTCTTTGAAAGACTGCTCACCGTAGGTCCTTACCATTATTTTTGATAATTCTCCTACCTCTTCCATCAAAATTCCAAGGTTGGTCATTTCACTAAAATATCTTACTCCCACTGTTTTTATCCATTCATCGACTTTACTTTGTGCTTCTTTTATTTCCATTTTTTTAGTTTAAAAATTTATTGAGGTAAATGGTAATTAATCTCTATTTTTTGTATCAATCAAGATGGTTACTGGCCCATCATTTACTAATGTCACTTTCATATCTGCACCAAACTTACCGGTAAATATTTTTTTTCCAAGATTTTGCTCTAGTTGTAAAATCATTTTTTCGTAAAGGGGAATAGCATCTTCAGCCTTGCTAGCACGAATGTAAGATGGCCGGTTACCTTTTTTTGTACTTGCTTGAAGTGTAAATTGACTTACCAATAAAAGATCTCCATCTAAATCTTTTAATGAAATATTGGGCACCTTATCTTTATCGTCGAAAATACGTAGATTAATTATTTTGTTACTCAGCCAATGAATGTCTTCATCATTATCTGCATCCACTATGCCTATAAAAACCAGTAGGCCTTCATTTATTTCAGCATAGGATTCTCCATTAATTACAACTCCAGCCTTGGTTACCCTTTGAATTACAGCTCTCATATAATAAAGATAGTAAGCTTTACTGTCCAACCCTTTTTTGAATAGGAAAAAAGACAAAGCCAATTGGCTTAACTTTTTCATTCATATTAAAGTTTGGCTGAAGACCAATGTAAATTATGGAATTGAGAAAATAGATAGCGTTACAGCTGGTAGTAAATCGTAATTAAAAAATCAACTTTTATTGTTTTCGTTTTGTTGTTTTTCTATTTTATTGATTCTTTGAGCTAAGGCGTCTAAATTTCGAAAGTGGACAAAAGATTTCCTGAATTTGCTGGCTTCAAAAGCAGGAGAACCCATATAAACCTCACCTGATTTGGCAATGCTTTTCGAAATACCCGATTGTGCGCTAATGATAGTATTGTCTGCGATGGTCAAATGACCAACGATACCGACCTGTCCACTAAACATGCAATTTTTTCCAATTTTTGTTGATCCTGCAACTACACCGCTGGCAGCGAAATAAGTATTTTCGCCCACTTCTACATTGTGTGCTATGTGAATGAGGTTATCAAATTTTACTCCTTTGCGTAAGATAGTAGAACCAAGGGTAGCTCTGTCTATGGCACAATTTGCACCAATTTCTACATCGTCTTCAATGATTACATTTCCAATCTGAGCCACTTTTTTATGATCATTCTCTGGAGTAAATCCAAATCCATCACTGCCAATTACCGTTCCAGAATGTATGATGCAATTTTTTCCAATTTGAGTTTCGGAATATATTTTAACTCCTGCAAATAGGGTAGTGTTATCACCAATAACTGCATTGTCTCCTATATAAACTTGAGGATAAATTTTAACATTGTTACCAATGGTTGCATTTTCGCCTACAAAAGAAAACTCACCTGCATAAATATCATTTCCCACCTTCGCACTCTCAGATATAAAAGACAATTTAGAAATACCTTTTTTATTCAATTTTACTTGATTATACATTTCTAGTAATTGGGCAAAAGCGATTGCAGCATTTTCTACTCTAATTAATGTAGTTGATACAGGCCCTGTTAAAACAAGAGAATTATTGACGATTACTATCGAAGCGTTGGTTCCGTAAATGTATTGGTTGTAATGAGGGTTTGATAAAAAAGAAATTGAACCAGGAACACCCTCTTCTATTTTTGATAATTTATTTATTGACACATTGGCATCACCTTCAATTTGACCATTGAGCAGACTAGCTATTTGTATGGCAGTATATTCCATTTTTTTAAATTAATTTAATTATTAATAGCCAATTGAGTCTTTGTATTAACTTGTAAATTATAATTTAGGAAAGTCCTTTTACCCCAATCATTCGATTATTTTCTTGATCCCAAACTTTTAATTTGAAACATTCGCTAACTGATTTAGGGGAAAGCGAAGTGGTTTTACAGTTTTGCAATTCAGAAATTTTTTTCATTGTCTCAGGCAAACGGTAAAAAGGGATTTTCGAATTCAGGTGATGAATATGATGGTATCCAATATTTCCGGTGAGCCATTCCATAATTGGATGCATTTTCATATAGCTAGAAGAATCAAGTGCAGCTTTTTCATATACCCAATTTCCATTTTCATAAAACTCCACCCCAGGAAAATTGTGTTGGGCGTAAAATAAATAAGCTCCTATTCCTAGAGATATGAAAAATGGTAAAAAAAACATGAAAAACCAAGCTTGCCATCCTATAAAAACAAATAAGAGAGCTGCAACTGTAAAATGAACAATCAATGCTAACAGAGAGTCAAAGTGTTTACGTGGGTTGCTAACAAAAGACTTGACGCACATACCCATTATGAACATAGAAAAATAGCCTAGTAAAATGGTAAGCGGATGACGAGTGGCTAGATAGTTGAATTTCTGAAAGCCAGACATTTCTTGATATTTTTTTTTCGTAATAATTGGATAAGATCCAATACTAGCACTAAATAATTTTGAGTTGTGTTTGTGATGGTGATCATGCGATCTTTTCCAAATGCTTGTAGGTGAAAGCATGTAAATTCCAACTATGGTCATAATTACCTCAGCAGCCGGAGAATTGGTTAATATTGAATGGTGCTGATGATCATGATATAAAATAAACAATCTAATTAGTAATAAGCCAGCTAAAACACTGCATACTAATTTTAAACCTAGTATTGGAAGTGCTAGGGTACTTCCAAGTAATGTGACCAAAAGAATTAACGTGGAGATAGTATGAAACCAACTTCTATTTCTTATTTCTTTTGCAAATGGCTTTGTCGCTAATATTAGGTCTTTCCCAAGAAGCATTTTCGGATATTTAACTTGCAAGTTACTACTTTTTGCAATTATTTACGTTGGTGTTTCCATCTTTTATGAGTCCATAGCCAAGTTTCTGGTTGTTCAATGATGTCGGATTCTAGCTTTTTGGTATGTTTTTCTGTTATTTCACCCTCCATGTCATTATAAGGAGGATTTTGTAAACATTCAGCTAGTAAAGTGTAGTAGCCTCTAGACAATTTTTTTATAGAAACAAAAACTATTGGATATTGAAGCTTTTGGGCTATTTTTTCTGTACCTGTAAATACAGCAGTGTCCTGGTTCAAAAAATTCATCCAATGGGCCTTATTCGGATTAGGAGATTGGTCTGCAATAAAAGCCGTAGCAGTTAACAAATGATCATTTTTTATCATTTCTCTAAATGTCTCTCTCATAGGTATGAGTCTGCTTCCAAACCTTTCTCTCATTTTACAAATTAAATTATTAAAATGTTTATTTTCCAAGGGGTGATAAATTACATATAGCTGGTGGTCGCAACAAAGGCTAAATGTATTACCGCCCCATTCCCAATTGCCGTTATGCCCCATTACAATGATGACACTTTTATTTTGTTGTGCTAACTGTTTAAATAATTCTTCTGCCGAAGGGTCAAGCTTACAATGCTTTAGCATTTTTTTTCTACTGATCGTTAGTGTCTTAAATGTTTCTAATAAAAGATCACAGAAATATTTCATAAACTCTTTGTGAATATGATTTATTTCAGAGGGCTTTTTTTCCGGAAATGCATTGGTTAAGTTGGAAAGTATTACCTTTTTGCGGTAGCTGATTACGTAAAACATGATCAGATAAAAAAAATCCGATAAAATATAAAGAAGGCGGAATGGCAATAAAGATATTAGATAGATAAATGGTAACGATAAGTAATAAATGATTGCTGACAAGTAGGAAGTTATTTATTTAAGGTTACGAAAATAAATTATTTAGGCTATTTAAATTTTTAATTAACTAATTTTTAAATCTACCAACAGGTTTATTCTATTCGATAATAGTAAAAACCTTTATTACAAAGGATTTGAAATTGGTTCAATTTTTTAAATTTTCGGCTAAAAATAACCTATTGATTTCAATTTGGTGTAAATCTTTATCAATTGAATATTGCTAGTTCATTTTACAGTATTGAGTATATTTGTGGCATGACATCTCAATTTTTCACTTACAATAAGGGTAAAGTATTACAGGCCCTTCGCTATCATTTTATAAGTCGACAAGAAATTAAGATAATGATTATTGTAGTAAATGTATTTTCTATAATTTCTGCTGGATTATTTTTTTTTAAAAAGGTTTCTCCTATGGCGTTTTTGGTAAGTTCTGTTTTATGGTTTACGATGATGGTAGCTTTTTGGTTTTTATTACCCTTCACTATTTATAAGAAATCGTTGACCTTTAAGCAGCGATTGAAAGCCACTTTTGGTAAGGATGAATTTACTATCGAAAATGATAAAGGTAGTCGAGGCTGGGACTGGAAGGAATTTTCTGCAACAATGGAAAGTCCACATTTTTTTCATTTGTACTTTGATACTAGATCTTTTTTTATTGTACCTAAAGAAGCTTTTCTAGAAGAGGAAATAAATATGATAAGGAAAGTGATAGCCGAAAAGATTAAAAAATAGGAAAGGTCGATTTTGAGCCGGATAGATATAGGTAATTACTCAGTTATCTTAATTTTTTTTTCATTACATGGTGGGGGATATTGACTTCCAAAAATTCTTCTCCCTCTACTTTATAGTCGTATTTTTCATAGAATCCTATGGCTGAATCACGCGCGTGCATGGTAAGAGTTTGGTAGCCCTTGTCTCTAGCGATGTTTTCAGCAAATTGTATAATAGTTTCTCCCACACCCTTACCCTGCATATTTTTTAAAACAGCCATTTGCCGAAGCTTTACGCTGTTATTACTGACTTGGGTTAGTATGCAGCAACCTGTCATTTTCTCCTCATCAAATGCCCCAATTAAAATATCGCTCTTTTCATCTTCCAGTTCTTCTGGTGAAAAACTAAGTCCAAGGGGCTTTCTTAATATCTCATCACGAAGTCTAACCATTTGATGGTATTCTTTGCTTCCATGATATATTTGTTTTAAGCCCATTACACAATATAGTGAAATCTTTCATCTAAGTGAATATACCAATTGGTCTCTAAGTACAAACAAGTCTTTGTCAATTGTGCAGCTTACCATTTAAAGTTTTTAAATCAATGTTCTGTCAAAATAAATAAACACAGATTTTGATTTATCTGCATTTTTATCCAACTTATTATTTTAAAACATAACATGTAGTAAAAAAATAAACTATGAATCTTTAATAATAGATATTTTTGCAATTTCATATTGTAATCACCTATTTTTGGGGCATTTTTAAGGAGAAAAATTGGAATAAATTTCATTGTGACTTATATTTCTTTGTATTTATCTCAAAAAGTATATTTTTGCACCAGATTAACTAAATATTATTATTATGTCAGACATTGCAACAAGAGTAAAGAAAATAATTGTTGACAAATTAGGTGTGGATGAAGCCGAGGTAACTCCAGAAGCTTCTTTTACTAATGATTTAGGTGCCGATAGCTTGGACACCGTAGAACTAATCATGGAATTTGAAAAGGAATTCAATATTTCTATTCCGGATGAGCAAGCTGAAACCATTACCACAGTTGGTCAGGCTGTTACTTACCTTGAAGAACACGCTAAGTAGTCATCTCTGTTTTAATCATCGCAGGCAAATTTATGGATCTAAAGAGAGTAGTTGTAACCGGATTGGGGGCCCTCACTCCATTAGGAAAAACCGTTGCTGAATATTGGCAGGCTTTATCTGATGGTGTAAATGGGTGTGATTATATTCAACAATTCGACGCTTCTAAATTCAAGACCAGATTTGCCTGCGAGGTTAAAAATTTTGATCCCACAGATTATTTAGACCGAAAAGAAGCTCGTAAAATTGATCGATTTACCCAATTTGCAATCATTGCAAGTGATGAGGCTGTAAAAGATGCAGGCATCAATAAAGACAATGTGGATGTAGATAGGGTTGGTGTAATTTTTGCGAGTGGCATTGGTGGTTTAATTACTTTTCAGGAAGAGGTACTCAATTTTGCTTCCGGTGACGGTACTCCTCGTTTCAATCCTTTCTTTATCCCCAAAATGATTCTTGATATTGCCGCTGGGCAAATCTCAATCCGTCATGGATTTAGGGGACCAAACTATGCTGTAGTTAGTGCATGCGCTTCTTCTACCAATGCAATTATTGATGCTTTTGATAATATCAGAATCGGAAGAGCAGATATAATTCTCACAGGTGGAAGTGAGGCGGTTATTAATGCTGCAGGAGTAGGTGGTTTTAATGCCATGAAGGCTTTAAGCGAAAGAAATGATGACCCTGCAACAGCTAGTCGCCCTTTTGATAAAGACCGCGATGGTTTTGTAGTAGGCGAAGGAGCTGGTGCTCTTGTTTTGGAAAGCTTGGATCATGCGCTTGCGCGTGGAGCAAAAATATATTGTGAAATCGCTGGTGGAGGTGCATCTGCTGATGCACATCATATCACTGCTCCTCACCCAGAAGGATTGGGAGCTAAAAATGTAATGCATACTGCACTTAGAGATGCTGGTATGAAACCTGAAGATATTGATTACATCAATGTTCATGGTACTTCTACTCCATTAGGAGACATCGCTGAGTCGAAAGCTATTTTAAATGTTTTTGGAAAATATGCCTATGATTTGAATATCAGTTCTACCAAAAGTATGACTGGTCATAGTCTTGGTGCAGCTGGTGCCATCGAAGCGCTTGCCTGTATTATGGCAGTTACCAAAGATATTATCCCGCCTACTATTAATCACTTTACAGACGATCCAGAATTGGACCCTCAATTAAACTTTACTTTCAATAAAGCCCAACACAGAACGGTGAACGCAGCATTGAGTAATACATTTGGTTTTGGTGGTCACAACGCTTCGGTAATTGTGAAAAAATATCAACCTTAACAGACTTTTTTTAGGTCATCTCCAAGTTTAATTCGCAGCAGTATTCTACTTTAGATTTTCCTTATCATTATTTGTTACAATCGCAGTTCACTGTCGTACTTGTTAGAATTGGACTATTCTAAATAGATAAAATTCTTTCCGAAGTTTTTATATTTTTTCATTGGATTCATTATCAGTAATTTCGATAAAACATTTTTTCAATTTTGCAATTATTAAAAAAAATATTTTTCGTTGATAAAATAGAGAAAGAGTTCAAAAAACAACTCTCTAATGTGCTTGGATTTACTCCAGTTGAGCTTAATTTATATAGAACCGCATTGAGTCATCGTTCGGTTAGAGAAGGAGCAGATGAAAATAATGAGCGACTCGAATTTTTGGGGGATGCAGTACTAAGCTCTATTGTGGCTCATTATCTTTTTCGTAAGTATCCATATCGTGGCGAAGGTTTTTTAACGGAAATGAGAAGTAAAATGGTCAATCGTCAGCAACTCAATGACATTGGAATTAAAATGGGGCTAAAAAAAATCACCATTTATAACAAACAGGATAGCTCTTTAAAAATATCTCAAATTTTTGGAAATACTTTAGAGGCTTTAATAGGAGCGGTATACTTAGATAAAGGATATCCAAAAACTCAGCACTGGGTAGAAAAAAATATCATTTCAACTCACTTGTTCATGGATGATTTGGAGGGTATCGAAATTAATATTAAAAATAAATTATACGGTTGGGCAAATAAAAACGGAAAATTGTTGGAATTTGATACGCTAGAAGAGAAATTTGAAAATGGAAGAAGGTTGTTTACAATTGGTGCTACAGTAGATGGAGAGCTGGTAGCGGAAGGAAAAGGATACAATAAAAAGGATGCAAGCCAAGTGGCAGCTCAGCTTGCCGTTGATAAATTGGGCTTATAGTTGGCTGACCAATTCAATTTTAATATCTATTGTTTGATAAAATTTAAACACTTCATTCAACTGTATCAATAAAAGAGTTACAGAAATAATTCTGAATTTCCTTCTCAATTATATCCTATCTGATGAATTTGTAAGGCTTTTAATTAAAACATTTGTAATCATTATGACTTTTGGTATTTTAGGAAGTGGAAGTTGGGGAACGGCAATTGCAAAGATCTTAACTGATAATGGGCATATCATTCATTGGTGGTATAGAAGTGAGCAAGCGATCCATCAAATGATGGAAACAAAGCACAATCCACCTTATTTAAGTGGTACCTATTTTAATACCAATTTATTAAAACTTACTACTGATCCTGGAGAGGTTATCAGAAAGTCTGATTGCATTGTTGTGGCAATTCCTTCAGCATATGTAACCTCCATTTTATTGCCTTTGGATAAAAATATATTTTTTGAAAAAAAAGTTGTTAGTGCTGTCAAGGGTATTTTGCCAGAAAAAAATCAACTGCTAAATGATTTTCTAAAAGGTGAATTTAATTTTCCTCTTGAAAATTATTTTTCTGTTCTGGGCCCTTGTCATGCGGAGGAAATAGCAGAAGAAAAGTTATCCTATCTTACTTTTTCAGGGATTGATAAAATGGCTACAAAAGGGATTGCTAATAAATTTAAAACGAGATATCTTAATACGGTTGAAAATGAAGATATCTATGGTGTTCAATTTGCAGCAGTTTTAAAAAATATTTATGCTGTAGGTGCAGGCCTAGCCCATGGTTTAGATTATGGAGATAATTTTTTAAGTGTTTTGATCGCTAATAGTGCAAATGAAATGGCAGGCTTTTTGAATAAAACAGCGACAAAAAATATAGAATTTGGTCAACAGGACTCCTTGTCACTTCCATCAAATAGTATATCAAATAATTATGCCGTATCGGTTTACCTAGGAGATTTATTAGTTACCTGTTATTCATTGTACAGTCGAAATCGCACCTTCGGTAAAATGATTGGAATGGGCCATGCAGTAAAATCTGCTCAGCTAGAAATGAGTATGGTTGCTGAAGGTTATCCTGCAAGCAAAAGTATTTATCAAATTAATAAGGCAATTGTTGCCAATATGCCGATTGCTGAAACGGTTTATAAAATATTATGGGAAAATCTTTCTGCTCGTGAAGGCTTTACACAAATTGAGTCAATATTGGTTTAACTCCAATTGGTTAAAAAAAGAGATCTGCTGCAATGCCATCCGCAAATAACTTCCCTTCTTTGGTCAAAACCAGACTATTATTTTTTTGAATGATTTTTTCTGATTGTATAAACTTTTGGCTGGAGACTAATAATTGATTGACATGATTTTCTCCAAAAACTGAGCTTATTTTTTCAAGGTCGACACCTTCCATTGTTCTCAAAGAAGTCATGATATACTCATTGAGCGATTGAATTATAGTAAGTGTTTCTTCTTCAAATGGAATCAAGTTTTTTTTCAATGACTGAATGTACAAGGCGTTGTTGGAAATATTCCATTTTCTTGTTTTCCCATCATAACTATGTGCTGCAGGTCCAAATCCAAAATATTTTTTTCCTTGCCAATAGCTGCTGTTATGCTTACTTCTCATTCCTGGTTTTGAAAAATTACTTATTTCATAATGTTCGTATCCAGCTTGTTCCATTTTATTCATTAATACTACAAATTGTTCAGCTTGTCTTTCGGGATCTACTGGTGCTTTTTTATTTTGTACAATCATTTTGTCAAGAGCTGTATTGGGTTCCACGGTGAGTGCGTAGCAGGAAATATGAGGTATTTTTTTATTTATTACGGTATCAATTGTATTTGACCAATCTTGATTGTCTAATAAAGGGGAGCCATAAATTAAGTCAATTGAGTAGTCAGAAAATCCTGCTTTTTCTATTTCATCAATACATCTTAGTGAATCAGCTGACGAATGAGCCCTATTCATCCAAATGAGTTCGGCATCTGAGAAAGATTGCACCCCTACACTTAATCTATTAATCCCTACTTTTTTCCATAGCAGTAATTTCTCTGGAGTAATATCATCAGGATTAGCCTCTAGCGTAATCTCCGCATCTTTTTTAATCTCAAATTTTGAATACAGGGCGTCTAAAATGTTTTTCAAATCTGTAATTGATAGTAAGCTCGGAGTGCCTCCGCCGAAATAGATAGTATCACAAAATTCTTTTTCTGTTGACTGATTTACTTTTTTAGTAACAAGGTCAATTTCTTTTATCATTGCAGCAATCAGTTCATCCTTCAACTGCAGAGAGGTTGAAAAATGGAAATTGCAATAATTACAAGCCTGCTTGCAAAATGGAATATGAATATATATACCTGCCAAATGTTTTTTTTGGTAAACGTAATTTTTTTATTCTTTGGTGATGTTGAAATTTTTAGCAAAGATACCATCTTTCATTTCCTATTATTTTTTGGTTGATGTAGCAATCATTTAGGAGTAGATGCGATAATATTAATTTATTGGAAGGCTACCTATCTAATTTTTCAGTTCAGTTAACAAGATTTTGATAATTTAATTTTTTCTAATTAAAATCCTTCTATTTTTGTTTTAATTTATACAAATTGAAGCAGATTATATTATTTGTAAATATTGTATTCTTACCTGTTTTGCTTTTTGCTCAACAGTCAGACAGTAGTCTGATAGGGAAGGATTCCATTAACCATATTACTACCGAAATAGTTCAAATAAATGACACCCTTGCCATATCTAAAAGTCTGCCATTGTTGGTAGATTCTTCTTTAGTATTTGAAAGTAAATCTACAGAATTAGCATCTTCATATAATAAAGCCGTTAATAAGATTCTGACAACCAATCAATTTCTAAACACCACTACCCAATCTGTAGCTTCGGTAATTAAAGAAAAGAAACGTATCTCAAAAGATAGACTCTTTTATTTAGTATCAGTCTTATTGTTATTTTTTGCCTTTTTAAGATTTGTTTATACCCGATACTTCAATAATCTGTTTAGCTTTTTCTTTAATGCTTCATTAAGACAGAGCCAGTTAATTGAGCAGTTGTTACAAGCTAAATTGCAGTCACTATTGTTTAATATGTTATTTATATTTTCGGGAGGTCTCTATATTTATTTGCTATTAATGTATAAACATTGGGTTGACTATTTCGATTTTTGGCAAATATTGGTTTATTGCAGCTTTGGATTAGGATTACTTTATTTAATTAAATTCTTTACAATAAAATTTACTGGGTGGATTACCGGATTTAAAGAAGTTACGAACAACTATGTGTTTATTGTTTTTTTATTCAATAAGATTATGGGTATTTTTTTACTTCCTTTTGTTGTAATTATTGCATTTTCTATCCCAGTTTTAGTTAATTCAGCAGTTATTATTTCTCTTTTACTGATTGGGATTTTATTTTTATTACGATTTTTAAGGTCCTTTGTCTTGCTTCCAAATAAGCTAAAAGTAAGCGGATTTCACTTTGTATTGTATATAATAGGGGTAGAAATTATTCCTGTTTTGATAGTTTACAAGGGGCTGGTAGTTTTATTAAGTAAAAATCTATAATTTTGTACTGATTAATAATTTTATCTCGTACGATTGGTCATATGAAACAAAAACCAGAATCAATAAATAGCGTGATAAAAAAAGTTCTTATTACCCAGCCAAAACCGGATGGAGACAGGTCTCCTTATTTTGACCTTGCTAAAAAGCACAACCTAGAATTACATTTTTTCCCCTTTATTATAGTTGATAGTATTTCTGCCAAGGAATTTCGCAAACAAAAAATTGAGATTGTTAATTACACGGCTGTTATTTTTACTAGTCGTCATGCGATAGATAATTTTTTTCGTACTTGTGAAGAATTGAAGACGAATATTTCCCAAGACACTAAGTACTTTTGTATTACAGAGGCCGTTGCACTTTATCTCCAAAAATTTATTTTATACAGAAAACGAAAAGTGTTTTACGGTGCAGATGGCACCAACAAAAGTTTTTTTGAAGTAATTAATAAGCACAAGGACAATGAAAAGTTCCTTTACCCATGTTCAGAATCCTTTGATAGTGAGATTACCAATTGGCTTAAAGATCATCATTGTGAATATGCCACACCGATAATGTATAGAATTATTAGTAATGATATAAAAGAGGTGATTGCTAAAAATTTTGATGTGATTTGTTTATTTACACCGGGAGGAGTAAAAAGCCTACTTGAAAATTTCCCAAAATTCAAGCAAAACGGCACTAAAATAGGTGCATTTGGTGTCAATACCTTTAAAGCTGCAGAGGATGCTGGTCTTACACTTCATATAAAAGCTCCCCAGCCTAAAGCACCTAGTATGGTAAGCGCTTTAGAACTTTTTCTTTCTTCGATGAATAAGAAATAAAATTTCCATTTCTTTATCCTCTACTTTTATTTTAGGGTACATTTTATAATTACATTAAAAAGTAATAAAACTTATGCATTCAACTTTTACCAATCGATTAATTAATGAAACTAGTCCTTATTTGCTTCAGCATGCACATAATCCAGTAGAATGGTATCCTTGGGGAGAGGAGGCACTCGAAAAGGCAAAGGTAGAGGATAAAATAATTTTGGTAAGCATAGGATATTCTGCCTGTCATTGGTGTCATGTTATGGAAAGGGAAAGTTTTGAAAATGAGTCAGTGGCTAATTTGATGAATGCTAATTTTGTAAATATAAAAATAGATCGAGAGGAGCGTCCCGACTTAGATCATATTTACATGGATGCAGTTCAAGCCATCTCTGGCAGTGGCGGTTGGCCACTAAATGTTTTTTTAACGCCCCAAGCAAAGCCTTTTTATGGGGGTACCTATTTTCCTCCTCAAAAAGCATACAACAGATCTTCGTGGACGGATGTTTTGAATAGTATTATACAAGCATGGAAGGAAAGAAAAAATGAAATCGAAGCTCAAGCTGAAAATCTAACAGATCATTTACTCAAGGCTAACAGCTTTGGTGCCTTAGTAAATACAATTGATCACAATAATGAGCAGGAGTTAAAAACGATTGAGCAATGTGATCAAATGTTTGCTAACATCATGAAAACTGCGGATACCCGCTGGGGTGGTTTTGGAAAAGCCCCTAAATTTCCACAAACATTTACTATTCAATATTTATTAAGGTATCATTATTTTACTGGCAATGAGGAAGCCTTACAACAGGCATTACTGTCTATTGATAAAATGCTGATGGGCGGCATTTATGACCATATTGGAGGAGGGTTAGCACGATACAGTACAGACGAAGAATGGCTGGCACCGCATTTTGAAAAAATGCTTTATGATAATGCGTTGCTGATAAATATTTTATGTGATGCATACCAACTTAGTGCTCATAAAAAATATGCTGATGCGATACGTAAAACCATTTCTTTTGTTCAAAATGAGTTACTGAGTTCCGAAGGCGGTTTTTATGCAGCTTTGGATGCTGATAGTGAGGGAGAAGAGGGAAAGTATTATGTGTGGCAAAAGAATGAAGTTGAACTCATTTTAGGTGAAAATGCTGAATTGTTTTGTGCGTTTTTTGACATTACTGAACAGGGTAACTGGGAAGAAAAAAACATACTTCGAAATCTTCATTCAATAGAAGATTTTGCAATAACAAGAGGCTTAGACCAAGAACAGTTTGAAAAAACTATTCAGCAATGTCTTCAAAAATTATCGAGTCAAAGGAGTAATCGAATTAAACCTTCGCTAGATGATAAAATAATTTTAAGCTGGAATACTTTGATGTTACAGTCAATTGCAAAAGCAGCAGTAGTATTGCAAGAACCTGCATACAAGGAAATGGCGGTAACCAATTTTATTTTTTTAAAAAATAAATTCACCCATTCAGAAGCTTCGTTACAGCTTATGCATACTTATAAAAATGGGATTAGTAAGTATGTAGCTTTTTTGGATGATTATGCCTATTTTATTGCAGCGTTACTTCAATTATACAAGACAAGTTTTTCGGAAAATTATTTGTTGCTAGCTTTTGATTATTGCAATTATGTTATTGAAAATTTCAGTGATGAGGAGTCTTGTTTTTTCTATTTTACTCATCAGGATCAAAAGGATGTAATTGTGAGGAAAAAAGAAATATATGACGGTGCTACAGCTTCAGGAAATTCGGTGATGGCGGAAAATCTTTTACAACTCTCCATTATTTTTGATAATGCTCAATGGCGTGCTAGATCTAATCAAATGGTACAAACTTTATCGAATTCAATTCTGAAATATCCTGGTTCTTTTGGGGTATGGGCTTCCTTACTACTTTTTCAAGTAACGGGTATAAATGAAGTGGTAGTGATTGGCACAAATTATGTGAACCTATCAAATGAAATTTTATTAAAATATGTACCCAATATGGTTATGATGTCATCCGAAAATGGGAATGAAGCTTTTCCATTATTAGCGGCAAAGCACTCTGGTAAAACTGAAAATATCTTTTTATGTAAGAATTATGCTTGTTTGGCACCTTTCCTGACGGCGGGATCTTTGTTTTTAGAAATTGAGAAAAGCAATAAAATTAAAAGTCAATAGCACAATTTTTTGAAATCTGATTCGTTTCATTGGTCGGCAGTTTGTATTTAAATTAAAAAAAATAGAATAAATACTTTCTGAACTAATTAAAATTCAAAATAATCCTTACATTTGTCGAGCTTTTTAAAATTATATCAATGATAAATAGGGCTTTAGCTATTATAATTCTGTTCACATTTACTTTTTTGACCGGCTGTAAAATGCTTGGGAAAAACAAGAAAGGGAAGGCTTTGCCATCCGATGGGCAGTTATATGGGGTAGAGCCTTCAAGAAATTGGTCGCTGCCCAAGCCTCCTGGTATGATTTATATTCCACCTGGCACTTTCCATATGGGACCGAGTGATGAGGATATGAATTTCTCTTACACAGCAAGAAATAAACAAGTCTCTATTAACTCTTTTTGGATGGATGCCACCGAAATCACTAACAATGAATATCGGCAGTTTACTAATTGGGTAAGAGACTCTACAGCGGCAAAGCTAATGGGTTTTATAAAAGCTGGAACTGATGGAACTGAGACGATTGATTGGAAAAAAGCAAAAACTATCAAATGGGGTGATAAAGCAACCATGGAGAAAGTGGATGCTATGATCCTTACGCCTGACAATCGTATTTTTAATAAAAAGGAAATTGATCCTACAAAATTGGTTTTTCACTCTGAAATATTCGATTTTAAAGAGGCTGCTAAAAGCCCTAAAGGCGTACAGCGCTCAAAATTCATTGTAAAAAAAGATTTACAGATTTATCCTGACACACTATGTTGGGTAAGAGATTTCGCGTATTCTTACAATGAGCCAATGGCTAAAAAATATTATAGTCATCCGGCTTTTGGAAATTATCCGGTTGTGGGAATTTCATGGAAACAGGCAACTGCTTTTTGTGAATGGAGAACTCAGTATTTAAATGGATTTTTGGAATCAAAGAAGAGAATGACAGAATCTGATTTTAGACTACCAACTGAAGCCCAGTGGGAATATGCTGCTCGTGGTGGTCGATCCCAGTCTCCGTATCCTTGGGGAGGCCCTTATTTAAGAAATAGAAAGGGTTGTCTTTTAGCGAATTTTAAACCGGGTAGGGGTAATTACCCAGAAGACGGTGGTTTTTATACGGTTAGAGCAGATGCTTACTGGCCAAATGATTTTGGTTTATATAATATGTCTGGTAATGTAGCTGAATGGACTTCTTCTTTATTTTATGAAGGTGGTTACAGTTTCCAGCATGATATGAATCCTGAGGTACGCTGGAATGCAAAAGAAACTGACCCCCCTCGAATGAAGAGAAAAGTTTTACGTGGTGGAAGTTGGAAAGATGTGGGGTATTATTTGCAGACAAGCGCCCGTACTTATGAATACCAGGATACGTCAAAATCATATATTGGATTTAGATGTATAATCGATCTTCCCCCATCAAATAAAAAGGGGAAATAAATAAGGTTTTTAAAATTAATTTCCGATATTTAATAAATATTGTTATTTCCCTTTTGATTTAGGGATGATAACAATTGAAAATAAAAAACAAAATTTAACATTTAAAATTCAAAAATTATGTCAGCAGGTGGTCAATCTCGTCCAATAGATCGTATACTTAATGTTTTTGTTTCGGCAGCAGCCGTTCCGGTTTTGCTGGGAGCACTTTTCAAAATTACCCACGCACCTGGAGCGGATGTTTGGTTAAAGATTGGATTGTGGACGGAGTCTGTTATCTTTTTAGGATATGCATTATTGTATATTTTCTCTCCACCACCTGAAGGACCTGCAGTTGCACCAGCAGCCCCAGTTGAAACTGGAAATCCTGCTTTAAAAAGCATGGATAAAATGTTGAAAGATGCTGATATTACTCCTGAAAATATGAAAAAATTAAGTGAAGGTTTTGCTAAATTAGGAACTACTGTAGGCAATTTTACTGAAATAGGTGAAACAGTGAAATCTACGAATGAACTGGGTGCAAAGGCGAAGGAAGCTACTTTTGCTCTGGGAACTATGTCTACTGCATTTAGTAATAGTGCAAGTGCTATGTCTTCATTTAATTCTGCCACTGAAAGTACAAAAGCATTCCATGAGCAAGTGCAGGTATTGACAAAGAACCTAGGTGGTTTGAATACTATTTATGAACTTGAATTGAAAGAAAGCAATAATCATCTGAAAGCTTTAAATAGTTTTTATGGTAAAATGGCTGAGGCTAGTACTGTAATGATGAGCAGTGTTGATGATGCTACAAAAACGAAGGATCAAATTAGTATATTGGCTGGAAATCTTAGCAGATTAAATTCTGTTTACGGCAATATGTTAAGTGCTATGCAAACGAAAAGTGCGTAAGCTTTAAAAGCTGATACTCTTATTAGATGTACCTTAAACTACATTTATTAGGTAGTCGGCAGAGATTTTAATAATTTAAATTTATAACAACCATAAATCCAAAATACTATGGCTTTACCGAAAGAGCCCCGGCAGAAGATGATCAACCTGATGTATTTAGTGTTAACAGCCTTGTTAGCAATGAATGTGTCTAGCGAGATATTGAACGCCTTTAAAGTGGTTGATTTGAGCTTACAAAATTCGAATGCTAACCTAACGGCAGGCAACGAAACAATGTATAAATCATTGGCCGAAAATTTAGCAGATCCCAAGACAGCTGAAAAGGCAAAAGTATGGGAGCCTAAGGCTGCAGAAGCTAAAAAGCTTTCAGATGAGATGAATACTTACATAGAGGGGTTGAAGAAATCATTGAAGCAGGCTTCAGGTTTGGAAATTCGTGATGGTAAAGAGGCCTTTAAAGAAGATAATATGGATGCAACTTCCCGTTTATTTGATACAGAAGGTAAAGGAAAAGAGTTAGAGGCAAAATTGAAAGCTTATAAGTTAGCGATGTTAAAAATTGACTCATCCATAGAAAGTAAGTTTGGTAAAACTTTACCTGTAGATGTAGATCCTCCCATTGGTCAGGATGGAGAAAAAAAGGAATTTACTTATGCCTATTTCCATATGACACCTACTGTGGCGGGATTAACCTTGTTGAGTAAGTTTCAGAATAATATTAAAAATGCTGAAAACCAGGTGGTTACTTTTTGCCATGAGCAAATTGGTGCAGTAAAGGTTAGGTTTGATAAGACAGGTGTTTTGGTTGGGCAGAGCTCTAATTATGTAATGCCAGGTCAAGAAGTTGAAATAACTGCTGGGGTAGCAGCCTATAGTTCTGAGGCAGCCCCTCAGATTAATATTGGTGGATCAAGTGTGGCAGCAGTAGAAGGTAAAGGTTCTTATAAAGTGACTGCTAGTGGTGCTGGAGTTAAAAAAGTTCCTGTTGTGGTTAATTATCTAGATCAGGATGGAAATAAACAGTCTAAAACGATTGATGTAGAATACACCGTTGGAACTCCAGGTGGTGCAGCTGTTATGCTTGATAAAATGAATGTATTTTATATTGGTGTTGATAATCCAATTACTATATCATCTGGTTCAGGTTGGGACAGAACAACTGTTTCTATGACAGGGGGTACTTTGAGTGGTTCTAATGGAAATCGTGTTGCAAAAGTTACTACCATTGGAAAGGCTAATATTACTGTAGTTGCTGATGGTAAAACAACGCCATTTGAATTTAGAGTGAAGGAAATACCCAATCCAATTTTTAAAGTTGGACCAGGTGGAACGAGAATGACTTCAGGAAGTTTTAAAGCTCAGCAGTATTGTCGTGCCGATTTAGAGAATTTTGATTTTGCAGCTAATTTTTCTGTTGTATCAGCAACTGTTTATTTTTCTGGCGCTAATTTTGCAAATGTGCAGACAGCAGAATTAAAAGGGAATAATCTCGCACCTATTGCCTCTTTGATGCAAAGAGCAATGCCAGGTACAAGTGTTACTTTTGATAATGTTAAAGTACAGGGTCCAGATGGAAGGCAGCGTGATATTCAAGGGGTTGGTATAGTGTTGTATTAAATTTTTTAAAAATAGGGCTATGTATAGGCATTCGTTTAAAATAATTTTGGTATTGTTGAGCTTTATGGCTTTTACGAATTGTGTAGAAGCTCAAAAGCCAAAAGCTAAGAAGAAGGCAGTGCAGAAAGCACCTACACCAGCTCCTGCAGAGCCTATTGTTGCTGTACAAGATACAGTGAAGCCTGCAGTAGTGATTGCTCCTCCTCCTGTTCCCGTGGTGGTTAGCTTACCTCTAATACCGATAAAAAAATCGCTTCGTCCTGATAATGGTTCTGGTAATGATGCAGATAATGAGCTCAAAGAAAGATTTCCATTGCCCTATGAGCACTTAAGAGCGGATGATGCTCTTTATCGCCATAAAATTTGGCGCGAAATTGATGCAAGAGAAAAAATCAATCTACCTTTCATGTATTCTGCTGATGAAAATAATGGTAATCAGCGTTTTTTCTATATTTTAATGAAAGCATTGCAAGATTCTCTTGTTACTGCTTTTGATGCAATTGATGATAGGTTTACTACACCAATGACCCTTGCAGAAGTAGAGGGTAAAATACGTGATAAAGAAGAGATGGTTGAAAAATTTGATTCATTGGGAGTTAGTATTGGTAAATTTCCAATTAAAAGAGAAGTAGATCCAAGTTCCTTTTATAAATTTAAAATTAAGGAAGAAGTTATTTTTGACAAGGAAAGTTCTAGGCTTTTTTGGAGAATATTGGGTATTGCCCCACTTAAAAGGGTGGTTACATCTACAGGTGTTGATTTGGGAGAATCTGAGATGTTTTGGCTGTATTATCCAGATTTGAGACCTGTTCTATCCAAGCATGAAGTTTATAATGGAAAAAATTTTGGTGGAAGAATGAGCTGGGAAGATTTATTTGAAAATAGAATGTTTAGTGGAAGAATTATTAAAACAACCATCGATAATCCATTTAATCTTGATATTAAGGAGCAAAAAGGATTGGATAAAAATAGTGTTTTCCAGCTGTTAGAAGGAGAACGTCTCAAAGAGAAAATATTTACCTACGAACAGGATCTGTGGAAGTATTAATCTTCTAAAAAATATTCTCAAGGGCAATGGTTAATACTTATTGCCCTTTTTTATTAATTTAGGTTTCCAGAAATTTTCAATCATTACATTTTGTTAATGTGTGTTTATAAAATGTACAAACTAGCCCATGACCTTGTTTTCTAAAATAATTAAAGGGGAAATACCTTGTTATAAGATAGCAGAGAGCGATCTTTTCTTTGCATTTCTAGACATTTTCCCTTTGGTAAAGGGGCATGTTTTAGTAGTATCAAAGACGGAGACAGATAAATTTTTTGATTTGACAAATGATTACTTATCAGAAATATTATTATTTGCCAAGCCAATTGCACGAGCGATAGAACAAACATTTGAATGTAATCGATGTGGCATTTCTGTCGTAGGTCTAGAAGTGCCTCATGCACATTTAC
>Ga0209550_10000933_pt1 | contig 28282 bp, 29 predicted proteins | sample LauGreSuBDMM15SN_2_FD_187567 | JGI IMG/M metagenome (GOLD analysis project Ga0209550, IMG submission 187567) | Freshwater lake microbial communities from Lake Michigan, USA - Su13.BD.MM15.SN (SPAdes) (version 5) | ecosystem: Environmental > Aquatic > Freshwater > Lake | place: Lake Michigan... | reverse complement strand
TTTGCCTTGAACCACAAAGATTTTGAAGTTGCTCCGTTTGTAACTTTATCAAATATTGCCAATGTCAATTTGAACTACTTGGACACCATTCAGAAATCAATGGAACCCCAGGTAGCCAAATCGCTGTATGGTAAAAAATTGATTCAGCTCTATAAAGAAAGACGTCAAACCGAGAAGTAGGCACATACCTTTTCCAAATACAAACCACTTATTAAGGAAGTGGTTTTTTTATAGCACAAAAAAAACACCTCAGATTCTTGAGATGTTTTTAGAGCCGATTAGCCGGACTTCCCGAATTCAATTCGTAATTCGGGATCCATCTTTAAAATAAAAAAACACCTCAGATTCTTGAGATGTTTTTAGAGCCGATAGAGGGACTCGAACCCACGACCTGCTGATTACAAATCAGCTGCTCTAGCCAACTGAGCTACACCGGCGGCAATTATTTGAGTGCAAATATAAAAGTCAAAACCTTATTTGCAAATAAATGATAGTATTTTTTAGCTAAAAAAAACGACTATAATTCGTTGATTTTACCAACCAATTGGTTTGCAGCAATTTCTAAATCGGTGTGGATTTGTTTGAAATGTGCTTTTTTGTTTTCCACGTTTTTAGCGTTCACTTGTGAGATTAATGAATCAAATGTTTTGATTGCTTCGTCAATGATTCCATTGGTTGCTTCTGTTGGTTTTCCGGTTGTAGAAATTTCATACAAGTAAACCGCTTCGATAATATCGCCTAAAACGAAATTGATGTCTTTTTTTAAATTTTTTACGTTTGCCATGATTGTGGTGTTAAGTAAGTGGGTAATTCGCGTGCAAAAGTACACATATTATTAGGATATAAAACTATTTGACTTGTATTTCTAGAAGTGTGGCCGATCCGTGCAAACTAAAGTTTTGCATAGCGGCCGGAACCAAAACAGTTGAGCCCAATTCGAATGCAAATTTTTCACCCTGATATTCAATAGCAAAAGCGCCTTCCGTGCACATATATACGGTAAACGATTCACCCGATTTGGATAGAGAAATTTCACCTTGCAGTTGCAAAAGTTGGGTGGTAAAATACGGACAATCCACTACTTGGGTGAAACTATTGGTTTGCGGTTGATAGATTTTTTTGGCATCTAAATGCTGGTAATTGATGGCATCCAAGGCCAAGTCAATGTGCAATTCGCGTGTGTTTCCCTGTGCATCAACCCGATCAAAATCGTATAATCGATAAGTAATATCAGAGGTTTGCTGAATTTCGGCTATCAAACAACCGGCGCCAATGGCATGAACTGTCCCTGTTTCTAGAAAAAAAACTTCTCCTTTTTGCACCGGAAAAGCATCCAACAACGACAAGATATTTTTTTCTGCTAAGGCCTGCACATATTCCTCAGCCGAACTATTTTCCTTGAAACCCACCAACAAGCGGGCACCGGTATCGGCTTGCATCACATACCACATTTCGGTCTTGCCAAACGAATTATGGCGAGAAGCTGCCAGTTGGTCATTGGGATGCACTTGTATGGACAAATCTTCGCGGGCATCCAAAAACTTAAACAATAACGGAAACTGATTGCCAAATTGCGCGTGTACTTTACTGCCTAATAGCTCGGCAGGAAACTGATCTAACAAAGCTTGTAGGGAGGTTCCGCTCAATGGGCCATTGGCCACCACACTCACATCACCAGGCACGGTTGACAATTCCCAACTTTCTCCGGTATGAGTAAAGGGAATTTCTTTGTGTAAAGAATCGGCCAATTTGGTTCCGCCCCAAATGCGTTCTTTGAAAATAGGCGTAAAAAGTAAAGGATATACCGATGTCATTAGGCTATTTTTTTTATCAATGCAATTGCTTTTTCGTGGTGTTTTCCGGGCATTTGGCTGTTGTATAAACCTACTATTTTGCCCGTAGCATCAATAACATAGGTTACTCGGCCTGGCAATAGACCAAACAAATTAGTGGGCACTCCAAATAATTTTCGAATGGCGTGATTGGAATCAGCCAAAAGCTCAAAAGGCAAATCATATTTGGCTTGAAACCGCTGGTGACTGGCTGTGTCATCTGAACTCACACCCACCACGGTGGCCCCCAAGTCTTGGTAATCAGAAAAATTATCCCGAAAAGTACAGGCTTGCATGGTGCAGCCAGGGGTGTCGTCTTTGGGATAGAAATATACTACTACAACTTGCTTGCCTATAAATGAGGTGCTTTGTACCAGTTGGCCTTTGGCGTTATACGCTTCAAAATACGGAACTTTGTCGCCGAGGGTTAATGCCATTATTCGCCAGTATAGGTTACAAAATTTCGGGGAGTTTCATAGAGTACCACTTCTAATTCTAAGTCAAGTGGGAGTCGCTTTTTAATTACCTGCCAAATGAATATCGCGATATTCTCGGCAGTAGGATTAACCGTTGCAAAATAGGGCACATCGAGGTTCAGGTTTCGGTGGTCTAAAGGCTCCTCAACTTCTGCTTTAATAATGGCGGCCAACTCAGACACATTCATGACAAAACCAGTAATTGGATCGACTTCCCCAGTTACGCTGGCTATGAGTTCGTAATTGTGTCCATGGTAATTTGGATAAGCACATTTACCAAAAACCTTGGCGTTTTGTTCGTCTGTCCATTGGGCATGGAACAAACGATGTGCGGCATTAAAATGTGCTTTACGCGAAACTTTTACTTTCATAGGTTTGCTTTATAGTTTGTGGTCTTCTAAGTAATGGTAAAATTCTTCAAAAATTATTTTAAACCAAACGGTGTACTCTTCGGGTGATGTAGCAATTGAATCGTGAATGGCATCAATGGATAACCACTTCCAACTTTCTACCTCATCCGGATTTATAATCGGTTCTCCATGGTAATAGCCAATCATCACGTGGTCTAATTCGTGTTCGGTGAGTCCGTTGTCAAATGGGGCTTTGTAGATAAAATGAAACAGCTCTTTTAATGAAGCGGTAAATCCCATTTCTTCCTTCAATCTGCGCGTTCCGGCTTGGATATTGGTTTCGCCCATGCGTTGGTGACTGCAACAGGTATTTGTCCAAAGTAAAGGCGAATGGTATTTGTGAGCTGCCCGTTGCTGCAACATTATTTCGTTTTTGTCGTTCAAAATAAATACCGAGAAAGCCCGGTGCAAGACTGCTTTTTCATGCGCTTCCATCTTGGGCATGCTGCCAATGGCTTCGTCTTGCTTGTTAACTAATATTACGTGTTCTTCTTCCATGGCGTGATTTGCGAGTCAAAAATACAAAAGAAAAGTGTGTTCTCACTCTGCATTTAAATTTCAGCTAAATTAACGACCAACGCGCTGGCATTGCCCTGCAACAAACGTTAAAAATAAGGTAAAAAACAGTTTTTTGTAAACTAGCCGACAGTGGCTTCCCGAACACTCGCTTATCTTTGAATCAAAGTTTAATGCCTAAATTTATTGTTATGAAAACCTCAAAATTTTTGCTACTTGCTTTGTGTCTAGGCGTGCTTTGTTTACCTGCAGCTTGTGCACAAAAAAAACCAGAATCAATTGTAGAACCCTCAAAAAACACCGCTATGAAAAATCCGTATTACTCCCGAACCAGTCCAGAAAAACTAAGCATCTCCGACGCCGAATGGAAAAAAGTGCTCCCCTTAGATTTATACTTAGTTTCTCGAGAAGCCGATACCGAACGCGCCTTTACGGGGAAATTTTGGAACACCGACGTCAAAGGAACCTACTATTGTGCCGCTTGTGGCAACTTGTTGTTTCGTTCTGGGGCCAAATTTCAAAGCGAATGCGGCTGGCCCAGTTTCTTTGAACAAGAAAATCCGCAGAGTGTAGTATTTAAAAAAGATGTTTCCTACGGCATGATCCGTTTGGAAGCCCTTTGTGGACGCTGCGACGGACACCTCGGGCATTTGTTTGACGACGGCCCCGCTCCTACCGGCAAACGCTATTGCATGAATTCGATTGCCCTCGATTTTGAACCCGATACCCCATAAAACCATGAAAAATATAGCCCTAATTTGTCTACTACTTTGCGGATGCAACTTAGTGGCACAACCTAAAAAAAATAAAAAAATGGACACAAAAATAAAATACGAAACCCTAACCCTTGGTGGCGGTTGCTACTGGTGTGTTGAAGCCGTTTACGAACAACTTGATGGCGTGGTTAAAGTGACTTCGGGCTTTGCCGGAGGAAAAAATGCCAATCCCAGTTACGAAGCGGTTTGCTCGGGCACAACGGGCCATGCTGAAGTGGTACAAATTGTGTACGATCCCAGCAAAACCAATCTCGACGAATTGTTTCGGGTATTTTTTACCGTGCACGATCCCACCACGCTCAACCGACAAGGCAATGACCGCGGAACGCAATACCGTTCGGTGATTTTTTACAATTCGGACGCACAAAAGCAAGCTGCAAAGTCGATTATTTCTGCCCTAACCAAAGCAAAAGCATTTGATGATCCAATTGTTACCACGCTTGAACCCTTTACCGTGTTTTATTCGGCCGAGAAGTATCACCAAAATTATTACCAAAACAACAAATCACAACCGTATTGTCAGTATGTGATTCAGCCCAAGATGGAGAAGTTTGAGAAAGTATTCAAGAACCGCTTGAAAAAATAAAAAAACTGCACGGATTTACATTCGTGCAGTTTTGTTTATCGGCTAATCCAACAATTATAAAATGTAATCGGTATTGATAAAATTGGAGGCCTTACTATCCAATAATTCTTGCAAAATGGCATTGTTATAGGCATTGTCTTTGGATGCCACAAAGGTGCGTATCGAAAACGAACGCAAGGCATCGTGTATACTCAAGGTGCCCACTGCCGAATCTTTTCGTCCGGTAAACGGATACAAATCTGGACCACGTTGGCAGGCACTGTTCAAATTGACGCGACACACCAGATTAACCAAGGTATCAATAAGTGGCGCAATGGTGTGGATGTCTTTGCCAAACAAACTCACTTGCTGTCCATAATTGGATTCAGCCATGTCTTGCACCGGTTCTTGAATGTCGCTGAATGGAATAATCGGAATAACCGGGCCAAATTGCTCCTCGTGGTAGACCCGCATGGCCTTATTGACGGGATACAAAATGGCAGGGAAAATATAATTGGTCAAATGGGTACCTCCCTTTTCGTTCATCACCTTAGCGCCGTGTTGGGTAGCGTCGTCAATGAGTTCCTGAATATAAGCTGGTTTTTCTTTCTCGGGTAATGGTGTCAAAAATACTCCAGAATCCCACGGATTTCCATAGGGCAATACATCTACTTTTTCTTTGAATTTGGCGATAAATGCATCCACAATTGATTCGTGCACATACAATACTTTGAGTGCCGTACAGCGTTGACCGTTAAAAGACAAAGTGCCCACCACGCATTCTTGTATGGCTAAATCCATGTCGGCATCGGGCAAAACAATACCCGGGTTTTTGGCTTCCAATCCCAACACCAAACGCAAACGGTTTTTATTGGGGTGTTGATCTTGCAACGCAATGGCTGATTTGCTGTTTCCAATTAAAGCCAAAATGGCAATTTTACCCGATTTCATTATAGGCGATGCAACATCTCGTCCGCGGCCATACACAATATTAATTACGCCTTTGGGAAAGCTAGAACGGAAAGCTTCCAACAAGGGAGAAATAAGTAACACCCCGTGTTTAGCGGGTTTGAAGATTACTGGATTTCCCATGATGATGGCAGGGATCAGTAAGGAAAAGGTCTCATTCAAGGGATAATTATACGGTCCCAAACACAACACCACGCCCAAAGGACCACGACGTACCATGGCATTCACGCCTTGACTTTTGTTAAATCGGGCACTGTTGCGATCGAGTTGTTTGTAATCTTCTATGGTTTGGTAGATATACTCAATTGTACGGTCGAATTCTTTCTGTGAATCATCTAAGGATTTCCCAATTTCCCACATCAGGAACTTAACAACCTCATCTCGGGTTTCCTTCATTTGTGTAACAAAATTCTGCATACACTTGATGCGATCGGCCACTTTCATGGTAGGCCATAAGCCTTGGCCATTGTCATAGGCCGCGACTGCTGCCTCAACAACTTCATGGGCCTCGGCTTCGCCCATGGCAGGAATAGTTCCCAATAAAGTTGGGGCATACACTTCGGTTGACGAAATGGTTGAATACACCTCGGTGGTAGGACCCTCCCATTTTTTAAGGAGGCCATTTACCAAATAGGTGTCTTGTTTAAGCGGTGTTGAAATTTGATGTTGAACCGGAATAGTGTGCATAGTTGAAAGAATTTCAGTCTTGATAATAGATACAGTTTACAATACGTATTTCGTTAAGAAATTGAAAACGAATAACTTAAATTTATAATTCCTGCAAATGTAAGTAAACCAATCTATTTTTGTTTAATAAAAACTTAAATAACTTAAACAATAATAAAAATCTAGGCATTCGATCAAATACATTTAGAGAAATGAAATATCATTCTATTTTAATGAGAAGTTTGTATGCCTAATGCAATTTGCAACGCGCATTTTTCGCCATCAATGGCGGCAGAAATTATCCCACCTGCATAGCCAGCTCCTTCGCCACAGGGATACAAGCCTTTAATTTGAACATGCTCTAAAGTATCCGGATTACGCGGAATGCGCACCGGAGATGAAGTGCGGCTTTCGGGCGCATGCAAAATGGCTTCGTTGGTAAGGTAGCCTTTCATTGATTGGCCAAACTGCACAAATCCTTCGCGCAAGATTTGCGTGAGAAAACCAGGAAACGCTTGTCCCAACTCAACCGAAGTGGTTCCAGGCACATAGGATGTTTTGGGAATGGATGCAGATATTTTGCTTTGCGTAAAATCAACCATTCGCTGGGCAGGCACTTTTTGAGTGTTGCCGGCCAATTGCCACGCTTTTTGCTCAATGGACTTTTGAAATTCCATACCCGCCAAGGGGCCAAATTTGGCAAAGGGCTTGAAATCTTCTAGCTTTAATTCGACAACTACCCCCGAATTGGCAGTTGCCTGATCGCGTTTGGAAGGCGACCAGCCGTTGGTTACTACCTCACCCGGACTGGTAGCACAAGGTGCAATAACTCCACCTGGACACATACAAAACGAATACATGCCGCGGCCTTGCACTTGCTTCACGATCGAATAGGGAGCGGGAGGCAAATAATCGCCACGAAAATCGCAACTGTATTGTATTTGATCTATGAGCGATTGCGGATGCTCAGCGCGCACACCCAAAGCAAAGGGTTTGGCCTCGATATAGATTTGCTTATGAGCCAACAATTCAAAAATATCACGTGCTGAATGGCCTGTAGCTAAAATGACATTTTGTGCAAGTATAGTTTCACCATTTTGGGTAACTACTCCTTGAATGCTATTGTTTTTAAGTATAAAATCGTTGACGCGGGTTTCAAACAACACGTTTCCGCCGTATTCGATAATTTTTTCTCGGATGTCTTGGATAATTTGCGGCAATTTATTGGTGCCAATGTGCGGATGGGCATCGACCAAGATATCAGGCGTTGCGCCAAAGGCCACCAACAATTTCAAAATACGATCGATATCGCCGCGTTTTTTGGAGCGTGTATACAGTTTGCCATCCGAATAGGTTCCTGCTCCACCTTCGCCAAAACAATAATTGGAATCTTCGTTGACCACATGATCTACGTTGATGGCCTTTAAATCGCGACGTCTGCCTCGCACGTCTTTACCGCGCTCGATAACGATAGGCTTGATGCCCAACTCTAACAGCTGTAAAGCGGCAAACAAACCGGCTGGCCCCGCGCCAATAATGATTACTTCGGGAGCCGCAGCACAATTTTGGTAATTGGGCAGTTGCATATCCTCGGTAATAATGGACTCGTCTTCAAGAAAAATTTCGAGTTTTAAGTTGATCTTGATGCTTTTTTGGCGGGCATCTACCGACCGTTTCTGGATGGAAATATGTTGAATTGCTGCAGGAGAAACCTGTATTTTTTTACTTACAACATCACGAAGTAACACCTCGTTTGAAGCGACTTCGGGACTAACTTGTAGAAGTAATGAAGTGGGCATGTATTTTTTGGTAAACTTAAAATTTTAAATCGAGGTACAAAAAAAAGGTTTTGCATGACACAAAACCTTTTTGATATACAAAAACGCATAGTTAGTTTTTGGTAAACTTGTAGGTAAAGACGCCTTGGAATAAATTTATTTAAAATAAAAATATGTTTCCCAACCTAATTATATTTGCCGGTATGGAAAGACAACTCAAATTGATTTGGGATTTTCGGGGAGCTTTTGCTGCAAAGACTGCGGAGCACCACGAAAAACATTTAAAAGAATACATTCATTCTGAAAAAATTCTGCTAAATATTACTGGTTTTCAGGTGATCGATGAGATGCACGCCATTGCCTATATGGTAGTTCCCGAAAGCCAAATGATTGCGATTCGCGATGCGTTGAAACCTCATCGTGGAGAAGTCTATGAAAAGGATTAACGATTGTTGATTTTTGTCCCGAAACTTCGGGATGATTTTTGAAATAAAAAACACCAAATCAATTCAATTGTTTAGCTGTAAACCGTTAACTTAAAACTAACAATTAATTCGCGACTTCGCTGATGAATTTGATGCGCATAAAACGCAGTTCGTCCAAATCGTATTCGCCGTCAAATTCTTTGAGTGCGTCTTCGATGCTGTCGGTCTCTGATTCCATGAAATAATCGTGAATTTCCTCTTGCTGCTCTTCATCGAGTAAATCATCAATCCAGTAATTGATGTTGAGCTTGGTGCCTGAAAAGACAATTTGCTCCATTTCTTTAATGAGCGTATCCATATTCATGCCTTTGGCCGAAGCAATATCGTCTAAAGATAGTTTGCGGTCAATGTTTTGGATAATATATAGTTTATTGGTTGAATTGGCTCCGGTTGATTTCACGACCAAATCATCGGGACGAATAATGTCGTTGTCTTCCACGTAACGGGCAATAAGGGTAACGAAATCTGCACCATATTTTTTGGCTTTGCCCTCACCCACTCCATGGGTATTCATTAATTCATCTAGACTAATTGGGTACTTGAGTGCCATGTCCTCAAGCGAAGGATCTTGAAAAACCACAAAAGGAGGAACGCCAAGGGTTTTGGCTACTTTTTTCCGCAAATCACGCAGCATGCGCATCAAGGCTTCGTCGGCAGTGCCAGTAGATTTGGCAGCGGTAACTATGGCTTCGTCTTCGGTCTCGTTGTATTCATGATCCTCAGACATCATAAATGAACTTGGATTTTTGATATAGGCCAATCCTTTTGCTGAGACCTTCAATATACCGTATGTTTCTATGTCTTTAGTGAGCAAACCATCTACCAATGCCTGACGAATGAGCGCCATCCAGTAGCGTTCTTCAAAATTTGAACCCGAACCAAAAAACGATTGGGTATCGGTTTTATAGGCTTTAATCATGGCGTTTACTCGGCCAATCAAGGTGTAAATTACCTCTTTGGATTTATATAATTCTTTGGTATCGCGCACTACTTCAAGCACTTTTACCACCTGATTTTGGGCTTCGACTTTAGATTTTGGGTTGCGCACGTTGTCGTCCATATCGGCACCATGTCCGGTTTCGCTGTCAAATTCTTCGCCAAAATAATGCAGTAAAAATTTGCGTCGAGAGATCGAAGTTTCGGCATAGGCCACTACTTCTTGCAATAGGGCATACCCAATTTCTTGTTCGGCTACAGGCTTGCCCGACATGAATTTTTCTAGTTTTTCTACGTCTTTATACGAATAATAGGCCAAGCAATAGCCTTCTCCGCCGTCGCGTCCGGCACGTCCGGTTTCTTGGTAGTAACTTTCTAAGGATTTGGGAATATCGTGGTGAATTACAAAGCGCACATCGGGTTTGTCAATACCCATTCCAAAAGCGATGGTGGCTACCACAACTTCTACATCTTCCATGAGGAACATGTCTTGGTGCTTGGCCCGCGTTTTGGCATCTAACCCGGCGTGATAGGGAATGGCGCTAATGCCGTTTACCTGTAAAACCTCGGCAATGGCCTCTACTTTTTTGCGGCTCAAGCAATAAATAATGCCCGATTTTCCTTTGTGTTGTTTGATGAATCGAATAATATCCGACTCGATATTTTTGGTTTTGGTGCGTACTTCGTAGAATAAATTGGGACGATTAAAGGAAGCTTTAAAGGTTGTAGCATTAGACATGTCAAGATTCTTGAGAATGTCTTCCTGCACTTTTGGGGTGGCCGTGGCGGTTAAACCGATGATGGGCACATCACCCAATTGTTTGATAATTTGCCTCAGGTTCCGGTATTCGGGTCTGAAATCGTGTCCCCATTCGGAGATGCAATGCGCTTCGTCAATGGCTACAAAGGAAATGGTTACTTTTTGCAAAAAGGCCACGTATTCGTCTTTGGTGAGGGACTCTGGTGCCACATACAACAACTTAGTTAATCCTGAAGTGATATCTTTTTTTACCTGGGTAATTTCTGTTTTGGTTAAGGAGGAATTTAATACGTGTGCAATTCCGTTTTCAGAAGACAAACTTCGGATAGCATCCACTTGATTTTTCATTAAGGCTATAAGTGGCGAAACTACAATTGCCGTTCCTTCTTGCAACAAAGCGGGCAATTGGTAACAAAGCGATTTTCCTCCGCCTGTCGGCATAATCACAAAGGTATTTTGTTTGGCTAATATGCTTCGAATAACCTGCTCTTGCAACCCTTTAAATTGGCTAAAACCAAAATACTTTTTCAGTTCCTTGTGGATGTCAATTTCGTTTAAATTCATTAGATGATAATGGGAATTTGTATAAATTTGCAACTCCTAAGATACAACTTTCTATTACACATACAACTATTATTCAATTCTGATTTGATAACAAACCAAAATATCCGAGAAATTGCCAAAAAGGCCATTCTATCCGAAAGCGAATCCATCAAAAAATTAATCGATTACATTGACGATCAATTTGTTGAAGCTACGCAATCCATCTACAAATGTACCGGTCGATTGGTGGTAACTGGCATTGGAAAAAGCGCTATTATCGCCCAAAAAATGGTGGCCACCTTCAATTCTACCGGAACGCCTTCTTTATTTTTGCATGCCGCTGAGGCGATTCACGGCGATTTGGGTATGGTGCAAGCCGGCGATGTGATTATTTGCATCTCCAAAAGCGGCAACAGCCCCGAAATTAAAGTATTGGTTCCCTTGCTTAAACGCGACGGAAATATCCTAATTGGCATGACTGGCAATCGCACTTCGTTTTTGGCCAAAGGCTGCGATTATATTTTGGACACCACCGTTGAGCAAGAAGCCTGTCCCAACAATTTGGCGCCCACCAACAGCACTACGGCGCAACTGGTTATGGGAGATGCATTGGCAGTTTGCCTCATGGAAATGCGTGCGTTTTCGGGAGCAGATTTTGCCAAATACCATCCCGGTGGCGCACTTGGGAAGCAGTTGTTACTTCGGGTGAGCGACATGATTGAACATTCGCTCAAACCAACAGTTGCTCCAGATGCTCCGATCAAAAAAGTAATTTTTGAAATTTCAGAAAAAAGACTAGGCGTAACTGCAGTGATAGAGCACGGAAAAGTAATCGGTATTATTACCGATGGAGACATTCGACGCATGCTCAACGAACGGGACTCTTTTATTGAGCTCACCGCCCGAGACATCATGACACAAAATCCAAAATTAATTAGCACTTCGGCTCGGGTAATTGAAGCATTTAATTTGATGGAAGATTATAAAATCACCCAATTGGTGGTGGTTGATCAAGACGAATACAAAGGCATCTTGCATTTACACGATATTTTAAAAGAAGGAATTATCTAAAATGGGGAAGAAAAGCCTGAGTGAAATGTCGTTTTTAGACCACCTGGAAGAATTACGTTGGCTGCTCATCCGTGTGACGCTCGCCGTTGTAATCGTGTCTTGCTTATCCTATTTTATCATCGATTTTATTTTTGAAGATGTGATTTTTGGTCCCATTCATCCCGATTTCATCACCTACCGATTATTTTGTGATTTAACCCATTATTTTGGCACAGACGATGGCGGCATGTGCGTAACCGAAATGCCTTTCATTATTCAAAGCACGAGCTTGGGTGGTCAATTTTCGGTGTTTTTGTGGACCTGCATTACCGCCGGTTTCATTTTGGGATTCCCTTATATTTTATGGGAAATCTGGAAATTCATTAGTCCGGCCTTGTACAAAAACGAAAAAAAATACGCCGTTTGGTTTATCCTCGTCTCTTCCCTACTTTTTTTCTTAGGCGTTTTGTTTGGGTATTATTTGATCATGCCGCTCTCGGTAAACTTTTTTGGTGGATTTAATGTGAGTAATGTCATCAAAAACGAATTCAATCTGGACAACTACATCAGCATGGTAAAAACTTCGGTGATTTCTTGTGGGTTAATTTTTGAATTGCCCATTATCATTTATTTCCTCACCAAAATTGGCTTGGTTACTGCAGCCACCTTGCGCGAATACCGCCGCTACTCCATTGTGATTATCTTAATCGTGGCTGCTATCATTACTCCACCCGATATTTTGAGCCAAATTATTGTGTCGATTCCGCTTTTGATATTATATGAAATAAGTATTTTAATTGCCGTATTGGTAAACAAAAAAGAAAAAAATGGCTGATTTAGTTGCTGATTTTAACGATTACCGCGCCAAGATGAACGCCAAATTATTGGCAGACAACAACCTGATAATCAAACGAATTTTTAATCTCGACACCAATGCCTATGCAGCCGGTGCCTTGGATGTGAAAACCAAAGAATTGTTAGGCCTCGTTGCTTCGGCTGTACTGCGTTGCGACGACTGCGTAAAATACCATTTAGAGACCGCACACAAAGCAGGCGTGAGTAAAGACGAAGTGATGGAAGCATTGGGCATTGCAACCCTAGTAGGCGGAACGATTGTGGTTCCTCATTTGCGTCGGGCCTACGAATTTTGGGAAGCCTTAGAGAATTGATTGTGTTTACTGGCTAATTTTAAATTAAATTTGGGCCGTTCCCAATTTTCAATTCATCAAAAATTTATAATTTAATGAAACTCAGAGCAGAAAATCTCATCAAAACCTACAAAGGACGAAGCGTGGTAAAAGGCATTTCGGTCGAAGTAAACCAAGGCGAAATCGTGGGCTTATTGGGACCAAACGGTGCCGGGAAAACCACCTCGTTTTATATGATTGTGGGCTTGGTGAAACCCAATTCGGGCAACATTTACCTCGATGATTTAGACATTACGAATTACCCGATGTACAAGCGAGCGCAAGCTGGGATTGGGTATTTGGCCCAAGAAGCTTCAGTTTTTCGCAAGTTAAGTATCGAAGACAATATTCTGAGTGTATTGCAACTCACCAATTTATCCAAAGAAGCACAAATTGCCAAAATGGAATCCTTGATTGACGAATTTAGTTTGCAACATATCCGCACCAACCGAGGTGATTTACTTTCTGGAGGCGAACGCCGACGAACCGAAATTGCCCGTGCCTTGGCTACTGATCCTAAATTTATTTTGTTGGACGAACCCTTTGCTGGCGTAGATCCGGTTGCGGTAGAAGACATTCAGCGCATTGTGGCCCAACTGAAAAACAAAAATATTGGCATCTTGATTACCGACCACAACGTACAAGAAACCTTGGCCATTACCGACAAAACCTATTTGATGTTTGAAGGTGGTATCCTGAAAGCCGGAATTCCGGAAGAATTGGTAGAAGACGAAATGGTACGTCGCGTGTATTTAGGACAAAACTTTGAGTTGCGTAAAAAGAAACTAGAATTTTAATTCTGCACAGTTATGAGCAAACCCTATAACGATTGGCAAGACAATAACGACTATTGGATTTGGGGTATTTTTTACTACAACAAAGAAGACAAGCGTTTGTTTCCGCCCAAACGAAATCCCTGGATGGGTTTCACGACCAATTTTGCCAATCCAAAATCGGTATTGGCCTTACTCGCTTTTATGGCGTTTTTCGTGTTTGTGATTGCAATGATCGAGAGAAAATCGCTTTAAATCAGCGGCTTGGCAAACCAGCGGTTGTAAATTACAGAAGTAAGTACATAACTGATAATGATGAGCGGCACTGCGGTGATTTGCAAAAAGACTAAAAGCAGCACCGAATACACTACAAATCCCAACTGCAATGTATAGGCCTTCCAATTTGATCCTTTTATTTTTAGGGCAAATAATGGAATTTCCGCGTTAAGCATGTACGAACTTACAATCGTAATAAGCAGTAAAACCGCGTGATCTATAAGCAACTCAAACACTACTAATGATTCTGAATGAATGGCTACCAAAGGCAAACTCAAAATAAACAAGGCGTTGGCTGGTGTGGGCAAACCAATAAAGGAATCGGTTTGGCGGGTATCGAGATTAAAATTGGCCAAGCGGTAACAAGATGCCAATGTGATTAAAAATCCAAAATAGGGCATAATTTGCGCAAATAGTGTAGTTGAATTTCCCGCTGATTCGACCAACATGTAGTACATCACAACCCCTGGCACTACTCCACTAGTTACCATATCGGCCAAAGAATCCAACTGCAAACCCAACGGACTACTTACTTGAAATAACCGGGCAAAAAATCCATCAAAAAAATCAAAAAATATACCCAAACACACCAACCCAAAGGCGGCAGTAAAATTGCTTTGTGTGGCATACAAAAGGGCAACACAGCCACTAAACAAATTAAGTAAAGTAAGAATGTTGGGGATATGTTTTTTGATCTGCATCAGCTGTTTTTTGATTCACAAATTTAAAACAATAAGTTAAAGAGTTGGGCGTTTTTTATTCAAGATTTTTATTTGATATTTGTAAAAACAAAACACCTTGAGCGCATTCCGTTTTTTTCCTATTTTATTTATCTGCCTTTCCATGCAGAGCCAAACCGTTCGCAAGTACTCAAATGAGTTCATGAACATTGGCGTAGATGCAGCCGCTCTTGGAATGGCCAATGCGGTGACCGCCCAAACCGCCGATGTGAATGCCGGATATTGGAACCCAGCAGGTTTGCTTCAACTCAAAGACAAACAAGTGGGATTAATGCACGCCAGTTATTTTGCCAACATTGCACAATACGATTATGCCGCCTATGCCAGCCCGATAGATAGCGAAAGTGCCTGGGGATTTTCGGCCATCCGATTTGGGGTTGATGATATTTTGAACACTACCCAACTCATTGACAACCAAGGAAATATTGACTACAACCGCGTGAGTAAATTTTCGACTGCCGATTATGGATTTAATTTTTCGTATGCCCGAAAATCCAAGCTCAATAACGTTCGCTATGGTGCAAATGCCAAAATAATACGCCGAGTAATTGGGGAATTTGCCAATTCGTGGGGGTTTGGTTTTGACTTGGGTCTGCAATACACAAAGAAAAAATGGGAATTTGGCTTGTTGCTGCGCGACATTACCACCACCTACAACGTTTGGAACATCGACGAACAAGCCTATGCTGCTGTGCAAAATTCTATTCCCAATCAAAATCAAGAATTGCCCGAAAGCACAGAAATCACCCTGCCAAAAGCCCAATTGGGTATAGCACGAAAATTCAACTTTCATACTGACTACACCTTAGTAACCGCTGCCAACTTCAATATGGAATTTACCAAAACCAACGACCTCATTGCCAGCAACAGTTTAAGTATTGCACCGGCCTTGGGGTGTGAATTTGGGTATACCGATGTGGTATTTTTGCGCACGGGCTTTGGAAATTTTCAGAAATCGACGCAAGTAGACAACAGCAGCAAAATGAGTTTTCAGCCCAATATTGGTTTGGGATTTAAATACAAAGGCATACAAATTGATTATGCCCTTACCGATTTGGGCAACCAAAGCACCGCCCTGTACTCCAATATTTTTTCGGTAAAAGTTGATTTGAGTAGTTTCCGATAACGATGAAACAAGCGCTACAACATCCGTTTTCATTGGCTGCGATAACCGGACTTTTATTAGCTGCCGCTTGGCCCACTTACGGATTTCCTTTACTCCTATTTTTTGCATTCGTACCCCTGTTGTGGGCTGAACGTCAACTTCGAATTGCTAAAGCTTCAACCCTAAAAATCTTTGCAGCAGCCTACTTGAGTTTTGTTTTGTGGAATGCACTCACAACTTGGTGGTTGTATTACGCCTCTAGTTTTGGCATGTGGTTTGCCGTTTTGGTGAATGCCCTGTTGATGAGTTTTTTATTTTTGATCTACCACCAAGCGGCCAAACGAATTGACGCGAAGTTCAGCTTACTTTTATGGGTGTGCCTTTGGCTAGCCTTTGAGAAATTTCACCTGGAATGGCAATTTTCTTGGCCTTGGCTCAATTTGGGTCATGCCTTTGCCACCTATCCCAAATGGATTCAATGGTATGAATATACCGGAGCTTTTGGCGGTAGTTTGTGGGTATTGGTGTGCAATGCCTGGTTGTTTTATCAGCTTACGAAAGCTAATTTTTCTCTCAAAAAAACAACCGCTTTGTATTGGGCTATGGGCATGCTAATCCCAATAGGCTTATCCTTGGCTATTTATTACCAATATGAAAGTAAAGGCGCGATGAAAGAGGTGATTCTTTTGCAACCCAACGTTGATCCGTATACCGAAAAATACAACTCCACCAATTACCAAACCACCCAAGAGTTACTGGAATTAGCTGCGCCCTTGTGCAGCAAAACTACCCACTATGTAATTGCCCCCGAAACAGTCTTAGCCGAAATGATTCCTTACGACCAATTTTACCAATCTACTAGCCCCATGCTTATGCGGCAATTCATCCAGCAGCATCCGGGTATTCAATTGCTTTGGGGTATTGATACTTTTACGTTTATAACCGATCCGGCCGCTGTAAAACCAGCAACAAATGCCTATCGGCCGGGATTATGGGTCGATTTTTATAACGCTGCCTTGTTTGTCGATGCCCGCCCCGAAATTCAAAAATATTATAAATCAAAATTGGTGGTCGGCATCGAAAATTTGCCTTACAAACCCATATTAGAACCGCTATTGGGCAATATTATGCTCGATTTGGGTGGCACCATATCTACCAAAACTACCCAGGAAAATCGAACTGTATTTTGCAGCAAAGACGGCACAAAAGTGGCTCCTATTATTTGCTACGAATCGGTTTATGGAAATTATGTAAATGGGTATGTTACCAATGGTGCTCAGTTTTTGGCCATCATTACCAACGATGCATGGTGGCACGAAACGCAAGGACATAAACAGCATTTAAGTTTTGCCCAATTGCGCGCCATCGAAACCAGACGTGATGTGGCCCGCAGTGCCAATACAGGAATCTCGGCTTTTATCAATCAAAAAGGAGAAGTGACACAACAAAGTAAGTACGGGGAGAAAATTGCACTCAAAGGAACTGTTCAACTCAATAACAAATTGACATTCTATGTGCAACAAGGCGATTACTTGGCCAAACTTGCCATAGGAATTGGATTTATTTTACTGCTCTTAATCGGGATCAAACCCCTTCGAAAACACCTGCAATAATTTATTGCCCCCTGTAGAACAAGATCGTGCTCAGGGTTTTGACGCAAATATTAATATCCAAGAAAATACTGCGGTGCTTAATGTAATACAAATCATATTGCAGTTTTATTAGACTGTCGTTAACGGATTCACCATAGGAATAATTGACTTGTGCCCAGCCGGTAAGTCCAGGTTTTATAATATGACGTGTTTCATAAAACGGCATCGTTTCGGCAATTTCATCTACGAATACAGGGCGTTCGGGTCGTGGACCAATCAACGACATTTCGCCTTTAATGATGTTGTAAAACTGAGGGAATTCGTCGATTCGGGTTTTGCGCATAATTTTTCCGAAAGCCGTCACGCGACTGTCATTGAATGTTGTAAAAACTGCCCCGTTCGCTTCGGCATTTTTAATCATGGTACGCAGTTTCACGATATTAAATACTACTCCATTTTTTCCCACACGCTCCTGTGTATAAAATAAGGATCCCCGATTGGCAAGTAGATTTCCGATTAGTATAAAAGGAAGTAAACCAAGCCCTACGGCTATTCCGATGAAACCAACTAGTAAATCTGCCAAACGAATAAACAACAAATACAGGTGATTTTGGTTGCTGCGGCTGAAAGGAAAATAGCGGTAAAAATCGCGGGCTACATATTGCACGGGGATGCGCTGGGTGAGCGTTTCGTATACCTGTGTGTATTCTTTGATCATAAATCCATTTTCTAGTAAATGGATTAATTGGTTGTACAATTGCGCGGTAATCCCTTCTGTGTTTTGGGAGGCAACAACTACTTCGGAAACCGCATTTTTTAGAACAAATTTTTCTAATTCGTTGCTGTCAATTTGGGTTAAATTTCCAGTAAAACGATCGTCTGAAACTCCCGAATTGTCTGAATTAATATAGCCCACCACTTTGTAATGCGGATCAGCATTTTCTAATCCCAAAACCAATTCTTTCAATTGGTCTTTATCGCAAATAAGAATGACATTTTTCGTGAATCGATTGGAGGCAAAAAAAGCTACATAAATTAGGCGCCAAACGAAAAGTGCCAAGAAAATAGCCAAATAGAAAAAGAGAATTTGCAATCGATTGGAGGGCAACACCGGCGTAAAAATTGGAGTAAGCAAATAGACCAAAACGGTGGTTGATGATGTAAGTACAATACTTTTAATGATTTGCACCTGATTACTAGCTACTTGCAAGTTGTACATTTCGAAAACAGTTCCAAAAATTGTCAAGTAGATTCCCAATACGATGGTCCAATAAAAATTGGAAGTCGAAAACTGAAAATAATTAAAATTAAACACAAAACCCACACTATACAAGGCCAACAAAACTGTAATAATATCAAAAATTCGGAGCAAAACTTTTCGCTCTGAAATTTCAAAATGTATTTTATTTTTATTGGGCATTGGTTATAATTTTTTCAAAAATAAGGATTAAATTAATTGATATACAACAAATTAGACCGAATCAAACGCTTTTTTTGTAGCAGGAACATAGATGTCTAATAAAGCTAAGGCATAGATAAAAGCAGGTGCTGCCAAACGCATAGCGGCATGGTTTATGGTCAATAACCAGAACACTAAGAAAGATAGAATATAAATGTTGTAGGTGTTTCTAAAAAATATAAACAACGGCAATGTAAACAGGACGAGGAGTGCGAGAATTCCAAACGCGCCGTGTTCGCCCAAGGTGCGCGTAATTTCGTTGTGAGATACAACCAAATCACCCGTCTTTTTTTGTCTATTCTCGGCAATTTTACCCACACCCAAACCAAAAATAGGATGGGTTAAAAAGGCAGAAATTTCATCTTTGACCAATTCTTCTCTGCCTGTAAATCGGTCTTGTTTTACCCGTCCATTGATGTCTTGGTTGGCATACCTTTTGTTTATTAGTCCGTTGGTTTGCGAAGACGAAAATACCCAAGTTCCCACCATGCCAAATACAAGCGCAATCAAAATATAATTCATTTTAATCCGTGCCTTGGGGTTAATTCTAAAATAAGTGACCAACACCAACGCAATAAGCATGAGTAAACTAGTTACTATGCCTCCTCGGGAAAAAGTAATCAATCCGCGGTAACTGAGTTCTACTGCAACTAAAGCATTGACAACAAACAATAGCGGATTGGGCGAAAAAAAAATGAGGCGCGAAAAAAATACAAACATTCCCAAGCCCAACATTGTAGCCACCTGATTAGGACCAAATCCGCCAGAAGTTGCAAAATTTGAACCGGTTCCTAGTAGGACGTCTTTTAATTCGGGCGTATACAAATACAAATAGATAGAACAAGAAATAATGGGCAATCCGACGAGTAAAAGCAGTTCGTTTATTTGCTTAAAACTGACTTTTCGGGTGTAGCAATACAAGGCCGAGAGACCCAAGCATAAGGGACCTGAAATATTGAATGAGATGGCGTTTTTTACACTATCAAGTCCGTCTAAAGTATAATAGCCAATAATCAATCCGGGTAGTAAAAACAAGATGTAAAGCCAAATTGGAACTGCATTTTTGGAAACACCACTGAAATAAATTCCAATTAACATGAACACAATTACGGCATATTTCGAAAATTCATATATGGGGTTTCCATCGGTCATGCGCAAGGCTACCTCTGCTCCCACTATATAGGCTGCCGCATAGAGCACTTCATTATTTTGGTTTCTAGAATTGAGCACAAAATAGGCTCCACATATCAAAATGCCATAGCCATAGAATTTCGGAAAAAAGGGCACGTAATACAAACCCAACCCGATTATAATATGGATTATAATTAAATATAAATAGCGTTTGTCAGCTGTATTCATTGGTTATTCCTTACTCCATTTTAGAAAGGCATTAATCACGCTTTCTTCTGAATAATTCTGTTGTATTTTGGCTTGTAAGGCTTGTCCAAAGCTAAGACGAAGATTTTGATTCTCGATGAGTTCAACTAAAGATTTATAAAACAAATCTACAGAACCCGAGGGCACAACAAATCCCTCCTTTTGGTGATCAACTAATGCTGCAATTCCACCAACATTGGTCACTACAACTGGTAGTCCATAATAGCCATATTCCAATAACGCCAAGGGAAGTCCCTCTGCGATTGAAGTTAAAATTCCAATCGAACACGAGTTGGCAATTGGGGCAATATCGGCGCGAGTACCATAAATAAAAACATACTGGTCTAAGCCTTTTTCACGTATTTGTTTTTTTAGCTGAAAAGCATACTCATCATTAAAATCCTGCCCAACCAAATGAAACGTCCAATCAGAATGGGATTGGCTGAGCAATTCAGCTACAGCTAGAAGCAGTTGATGATTTTTTTCTTGACGTAAATTGGCCAAACACAAAATTCGTTTTCCTACTATTCCTGCCAATGGTGCTACTAATTCTGTAGAGGAAGTTGGTGATACAAAATTTGGCAGGTAGCGCACGTTTGTGCAAGCCAATTTTTCTTGCGCCCATTTTTTTAGTGGTTCATTGACAACGAGAATGCCTGCAAAAAGAGTAGAACATAGGCGAAGCAAATGCGGTGGGCGTTGGTCTAAGTTTGCACTTAATCCGTAATGATGATGGTAAATAATTTTGAGTTTGGGGAGCAACAATCGAAGCAAAAAAGCAGTGAAAAAGGAGGTGGCATGCGCGTGCACATGGGTCACATTATAGCTAAGGCAGTACTTTCGTAAACGAAATAAAGCAGTGAGATCTAGAGCCGATTTTTTGGCCATAAAAAAATAGTTTACTTCTGATCGAATTTGCGCTTGTAAGAGTCCCTCCTTGCGGGTACAGACCAATCCAGAAAATTCTACCTGCTTTGCCAAACCATTAGCGAGATTTACCGCCATGCGCTCAGCTCCACCAGCTTCTAGCGAGTCTATTAGTTGCACAATTCTCATGGTCTTACCAATTTTGCAATTTCTATTTCAAACTGATCTAGTGTGAATTGTCTAGACCACTCCATAGCAGCTATTGCTTTGGACGCATAGTCCAAGGGGTTTTGTACCAATTCGATAATGCGTTGGACATCTTGTTCAAGGTGTACATCCAAAAGCAGGCCTCTGGTTTGGTTGTTCAACATAGAAGGCACGCAAGAAACAGCGGTGACCAAAGGAACACAGCCCCAAAACATAGCCTCAGCAACTGCTTTTGGCCATCCTTCACTTTGAGAGGGCAACACTAAAAAATGACTCGATTCGTAGGCTTTTTGAATTTGGTGAGCCTCTTGATTGCCACAAAATTCAATCGCCAAATCGATAGCGGCTTGAGCGCAATAGGCTTCTAGTAATGGGCGTTCGGTGCCATCTCCATATAATTTGAGTTGGATTGAAATGCCTTTTTTTAGCAAATATTCTACCAATTGAATCGCATATAATGGATTCTTTCCTGCAGTTAAACTACCCACAAACAGGCATTGAATAGGCGGTGTTAATGACCGAGGAAGCGTGAGTTTTTTATCAGAATCCCGATAGGTAGCGGTAAAAAAAGAACGGCAATTGCTGCTCATAGTCGGCCATTCGCCATAGACCAACACGGTCATGTTGCGCGTTAAAAAAGTATTTTGCAAAATCCAGCGTTGTAGTTTATAGGTCCACGGTTGCTTGGAATGCGGATCCCAATTGCCTGCGTATTTGGCAGTTTTAATTTTTTTAGGAAAGAAAATTTGTACCACACAACCCAAAAGGCCAATATTTCCTGGACAACGCAAGTGAATATGATCGGCCCAAATCATTGCTTGAATCAAATAATATAAATTTAGAAAGGAAACGAAAAAGGATTTTATCCCATTAAATAAATTTGTACTATTAAATTCTATACTTGGAAATATTTTTTTGATTGGAAATAAAATTGGGGAAATTAAAAGTCCTTTATCTTCCTTCCAAATTGGACAAAGCATCCCAATTTCTATTTCTTGTTGAGCCCATAGCGTCAATTCTTTTACAAAAGGACTATAGGCATAGTAGTTCTTTTGTTTTAAAATTAAAGGAGCTGATGAAATAACGACTAGCTTCATTAAATATATCCGATTGAGCCATTTGTTGAAATCACAACAGCTGGAACGCCAACTACCGTGGTATGTGTTTTTACATCTGTATTCACAAAGGAACATGCTCCAATGAGCACATCGTCTTCAATTTGAATTTTGCCGGCAACAACACTATTTGCCGCAATAAAAACATTGTTTCCTATAACTGGAACACCTCTTTTTTCGCCGAGGCCTGAAACCCCTATCGTAACATTTTGGGATAGATTGCAATTGTCACCCAGAATGGCATCGCTATTAATAATAATACCTCCAAAGTGACCAATATAGAGGGAGTGGCCTATTTTTACTGAAGCAGGAATAGATATTCCGGTGATGAGTTCAATCCATTTTTGCCACAAAATGATACCAAACTTAAAAAAAAACTTACCGGGTGGCCAGGTGATTTTTGTGACTACAAAATGTGCAATTCTGTACTGAAAACTAGCCCAAAATCCTTGGGTCAGAAAAAGTATTACAAAAAAATTGGCACCGTATTTTTTGTGTTTTTTATAATCTGAATAGATGAGTTGAAAAGTTGTCATTCTATTTTAGGTTTTTTCAAAAGTAATACAAACCAACTAAACGTTCTACCGCAAGCTTCCAAAAAGGCTTTTTTACGATGAGGTGTGGTAAAGGTATTGCTAAACCGGATGAGTGTCAACAAAATGGTAATTGAATTCCATTTTAATCGGTCGTTCCAAGTAGGTGAATTCCATCTTACTCGCCACACATACCAGCCGTTGCGCACCACCATTTTGCCATAAAGAAAGGCATTGGGCCGTCCCGAATAATCGTGATAATGAGCCAATTGAGCCGCAGTATTTATATACAAAGGTCCTGTCTGGGAAACCCTTAACGAAAAATCGGCGTCTTCATACAAGCCATAGCCTTCAAAAAAAGTTGAAAATTTAAAGTTTGCAAATACCTCCATTTTATAGGAAGCTACCCCACCCATGAGTTGTTCCACTTTGTATGTTTTGCCTGATGGTGGTAAAAAACCAATACTTCGGCCGTGCGAATAGCGGGGTGAAAACCCTGGAGGCAGATTAGAATCCAAACCGAGTCGTTTGCGCAATATAAATCGACTGCTGTCTTGTATTTTATATCCATCAAAATAAAATTCATGAAATGATGGAACATAATCATGCGATACTGGTTGCCATTGACTTTCGTTTGAAATATAACCACCCACGCCAAGTGCCTCCGGATAATCAGAATAGGTTTGCATCAATTGCTCAAAATAATCTGGAGCTAAATAGGTGTCGTCATCAAGAAAACAAACTACTTCTGATGATTTTGCAACTTTTTCTATCCCAAAATTGCGTTGTTTCGTTAGGCCTCTATGATTAGCATCTACCAAATAATAGGTCAAATTTTTTATCGGATTGTTACTAAATAATGCTTTCGTCTCTTCATTAGTAGAACCATCAACTATTAGAATTTCGTTGGGGTAACGCGTTTGATTATTCACCGACTCCAACAAATCAGTTAACGGTTTTGGCCGCATGTAGGTGCAAACAACTAAGGTGAAATTCATATGTATTATTTTGTTCTTACGCCCAATTTCACTAATTTTTTGGCATAAAAAATAGACCGATTAAATTGTACCTGCTTGTAGGGCATTCTCAAAACACGATATAGAAAACTAATTTTTGGACCTTGTATCAAAAAGGTCATAAAATAGCGGTGGCGAAACTCAGCCCGTTGTTGTGGGGTGAAATGTTTATGAAATTGATACGTCAACGTAGGACTCGGAACCGGTCGAACCCATTTTACTGGTGTGTCCAATTCCCAAGGTTGAATTTTTCTTTTCTTGCCCATAATTTTGGCCTGGTTGCCCCATATTCGATAGCCCCCATTCCCTGGCTTCAAATGTAAATTTGTAGGAAATGGGTTTTGTAACACCGGAACACCCAGTTTGAGTAGAGACAAGCCAAAGTCGCCATCTTCTCCATAGCCTCCATCGTAGTTGATGTCGTTTCCGACCAACTGGTCTACGTATATTTTTTTTACACAAGAATTGGCATTACTAAACATTTGAGCGGTTCCAACAACCCATCTTGTATGGTCAATCGCGTTCAATTTATTCTTTAAATCTTCTAAGCCTTGCGTTGCGTGATCGGCAGTTATGTCCAAGCCATTACTGGCCCCTGCGTTATAGGTTTGCAAAACTTTGATGTGATTTGCTATAAAATCGGGTGGAATTCGAATGTCATCATCGCCAAATACAATATAATCGCCCGCACACAATTCAATCGCTTCATTTCTGGCCCGACAACTCCCTTTCGATTTTTGCCAAATTACTTGAAGGTCAAACGGAAATTCTTGTGTTTGATAGCGCGATTCGTCGCGATCATTTTCTGGGGTAGCATCGACGACAAACACTTGTGTAGGCAGATAGTTTTGATGGGCCAAATCGTGGAGCAATTGCAAGGTAAAATCTTGCCTAAACATAGTTGGAATGATATAACTAACGGTAGGCTCTCCTTCTATATCTTTCAATTTTCTGGGCGGTAAAAGTGTTCTATTGACACGCATTGAAAATTGTTTTTTAGCATACAAAAAAGCATCCCATTCTGAATACTTCCAGAACCCTTTTCGATATACCATAAATAGGGCATGATCAATCTTGAAATTTTTGATAAAAAAAGTATAGCGATCGCGTGCAGAAATTTGGATAGGTTCTATTTCATTTGATTCAAAAAGTCCGCTCACATATAGTGGGATTGCGCCTTGAAACCGAAGACTGCACACGCCAAAATCGAATGCTTGCATTTGGATGCTTTTGTAATCAGGATCAAATCCACCTAAAGTTTCCCAAGCCGATTTTCTGATGGCAAACTGATTGGGATTGATCCGCCAACTGACGCATTGATCTAAGTTATCAAAATCAGTACCATACCAAAACAATACCGATCCTTGTATCGCAATTTCGGGAAAGGCATTTTTATAGCCTTGTTCAAAAGAGCTGTGCCAAATATCGCCGTAACCCGCTGCCAAAACATCTAATTTTTGAGTATCTAAAATACCTGTGTAGAGTATGATTTCGCCTCCGGCAGTTTTGTATTCTTTTAAAACCATTTGTGTATCATAAATTAATCTGCCTGAAAAACAGTGTCCTCATCCAAAAAATCAGCAAAAATACCGGAGTAGAAGCTGTGTTTTTTTATGCAATTACTACCTTAGTTTCAAATGTATGACTATTCGTTTAAAAATTACTAATGATATCTTGATAAAAATTGCTGTTTTGAATCGAAATTTTTTTGCTGTCAAAGTTTTGCTCCACCCTTGTTCTTGCTGCTTTTCCCATATGTATTGCTCGCTGACTATCTGCCATTAATTCCACTATTTTTTGAACATACAACGCGTGATTTTTGGGGTGAATACAATAGCCACTGATGCCGTCCTCGATGAGTTCTGCTGACCAACCAAAATTACTGGTGAGTACTGGTTTTTGCATGGCCATGGCTTCTATCGTTACCATGCCTTGGGTTTCGGCCATGCTCGGCAAGACACACAAATGGGCTTTTATAATATAGGTTTGCATGTGTTCATACGGAATTTTGCCTGTATATTGAATGCGATCTAAAACAGCAGCAGGTATATTTTTTTGAAGCTCATGCCAAGTAGAATCGGCGCCTGATTGAATATCGGGAGCATCGGCACCCACCAAAACTAAACGAGCAGTTGGCTGATCTACAAGTAGCTGTTTGAAAACTTCTATCAATTCAAACACTCCTTTTTTGCGAATTAGCGTACCAAAATAAGCGATTAGGCCGGACTCAAACGCAGTGGGATTGGGATTGGTAAACTGACTAATTCTTATGCCGTTGGGAATTATTACTGTATTTTTTTCTTTTAATCGGAAGATAAATTGGGTAATTTCAGCGGCAAAATATGTTGGCGAAGAAAAGGCAACTGCTTGTCGCATCGCCCATTTTTCGAGTAGAAAATTCTTTAATTTTTGGGACCTGCCTTCCAAATGACAAAAATAGGCATCGGTGCCGTGAAAGCGAATTACCAAGGGCGCATTGAGTCGCATAAAAGCAGTAATTCCGGTCCAATCAGGCGCTTCAATGAGCTGAATCTGTTCACGCGCAATGCAATTATTTACATACTGTTGAATCAATTTTCGATAAAAATACCAGCCGCCAAAGGCATATTTTTTAAACGGAATAAAATGGAGTTGCACGCCTTGATCATCCAAAACTTGTGCACTGCTTTGACCATACACAAAAACAACTACCCGATGGCCCAATGCCACAAGATCACGGGCACTATTTTGAATGCTACTGCCTATTCCCCCACTTGCCTTACAAAGCGGATGGGGATATTCGGGGGTGAGCAAACCAATTGTCATTTCCATTTTTGTATAAAATCAGCAATGGGTAAATAAAAATCGGCGGCGTTGGTTTCTACTTGTTCGGCAGGCCAGTTCCACCAAGCGATGGCTAATAAATCTTGAATCTGTTCGGGGCTGTGTTTCATTTTTACCACACGAGCCGGCACGCCACCCACTACAGAATAGGCTGGGACATCTGTTGTAACCACGGCCCCTGCCATGACAGTCGCACCCGAACCGATATTCACCTGTGGTACTATCGTTGCGTTCATTCCTATCCAAACGTCGTGACCAATTTCGGTGTGGTGCGCTATCGATGGAATTTTACTTGTTTTGAAATCTTCTATTGTTTGATTTTGAAATCGAACAGACTTGTTTTTCAACTGATCTAAATGCGGAAATGAGGTGATTTCACTTTGCTGATGAAATCCATCATCGAGTATAAAATGCACGTCGTTGGCAATAGAACAATAGGAGCCAATTTTCAGGGAAGACTGCGGATACCACTGCCACACAAAAGCCCCGTTGTGGTAGGTTTTATAACCCAGTTGTGTATTGGCCGACCGATCTAAGTAGACCTTTTGCTGGCGCTTCAGGAAGCGATAATATTCAATTCCTAACAGTTTCCACAATATATATCGAAGCGTATTTTTCACGGCGTTGGATTAGGAATTAGGAAGTACAACATAACTAGCTGCGCCTTGGTGAGAAATAACCGAAGCCAAGGGAGCCGCTACCACAGCCTGATCGGCTACATCAAATGCAACCACCGCGTTGGCACCAATGAGCGCGTCGTTCCCGATGCTGATGCCGCCCAAAATCACGCAATTGGGTCCCATAAAAACCCGATTTCCAATAGTGGGGACACCGGTGTTTTTTCCGCGATTCAATACGCCAATGGTCATGCCTTGAGAAAGATTACAGTGTTCTCCAAGTACCGCGTCTCCGTGGATGACAATTCCACCAAAATGTCCAATGTATAGGCCTTTTCCGATAGAAGTGCGATAGGAAATATCAAAACCATATTTGTATTTCATTTTTCGCCAGCCCAGAAAAAAAACATAAAAAAGCAAGCGGTTTTTACGTCGAAAATATTGGGTGCAACGAAAATAGGTTAAGAACTTCAAACCGGGATTGGGTTGCCACCAAAACACCTGTAACAAAATACCCAGTGATAGTTTTTTGAACCCACAGCGTGCATAATCAGCCAAAAGAATTTCTCGTAACATCTGTTTAATTTAGTAATTCATCAAAGGCATTCCAAATGCGTTCGGAAGCCAATTGAGCCGGTTGTTGATTTATTTTTTCAAACCAAACTTGTGCTTGGTCAACCACTACTGGCTCAGTATTCGATACCATTTTTACAATCACTCCCTCTATTGCTGCTGCCGAATCAATCCAATGCACTGCTATTGCAGAAGGCATCGATCGGAAGTGGATAAAGTTATAAATTTTTTGCACAGACCAATCGACCACAGCGCAGTTT
>Ga0209550_10000932_pt1 | contig 28293 bp, 27 predicted proteins | sample LauGreSuBDMM15SN_2_FD_187567 | JGI IMG/M metagenome (GOLD analysis project Ga0209550, IMG submission 187567) | Freshwater lake microbial communities from Lake Michigan, USA - Su13.BD.MM15.SN (SPAdes) (version 5) | ecosystem: Environmental > Aquatic > Freshwater > Lake | place: Lake Michigan... | reverse complement strand
GGGGCAGATGAAGTGGATGTGGCAGTCGATGCCGCCCGCGGTCACGATCAGGCCTTCGCAGCTGATGATCTCGGTGCCGGGGCCAATGACGATGTCCACGCCAGGCTGTGTGTCGGGGTTGCCCGCTTTGCCGATGGCCGCGATGCGGTTGCCGCGCAGACCGATGTCGGCCTTGACGATGCCCCAGTGGTCGATGATGAGGGCGTTGGTGAGCACGCAGTCCATGGCCCCTTCTGGGTTGGTGCGCTGCGATTGCGCCATGCCGTCGCGGATGGTTTTGCCACCACCGAACTTGACCTCTTCGCCATAGCTGCCCGCTTGCAAGGTGAAGTCTTTCTCCACCTCAATGACTAAGGCCGTGTCGGCCAGGCGCACGCGGTCGCCCACGGTGGGGCCAAAGGTTTCGGCATAAGCGCGTTTGTCGATGTGGGCCATGTCAGTTGCCTTTTGCTGTGTTGGCGTCGAGTGCGCCTTGGGTCAGACCGCGAAAGCCGTACACCACGCGACCACCCGCATAGTCCACCAGCTCCACCGTGCGTTGCTGGCCCGGCTCAAAGCGCACGGCCATGCCCGAGGCGATGTTCAGCCGCATACCGTGTGCTGCCGAGCGATCAAAGCGCAAGCCCGCGTTGGTCTCGGCAAAGTGGTAGTGCGAGCCCACCTGAATCGGCCGGTCGCTGGCGTTTTGCACCACCAAGGTGCAGGTGCGGCGGCCCACGTTCAAGGCGTGTTGGCCGGGGTCGATCAGAAATTCACCGGGGATCATGCAAGCCTCACTTTTTGGCAAAGTAAACGGCCACAGCCACCAAGGCAGCAGCCACCACAAAACCCAGCGCATCGGTCGCGTGCCAATGGGCGCTGCCGCCCAAGCCGTGGCCATCGTGCGCGAGGGCGGCAGTACCGATGGCAGATACGAGCATCCAACTGATTGTTTTCATGGGGTTCTCCGGGTCTGGGTCAGACGATGGGTTGGTGCACGGTCACCAATTTGGTGCCATCTGGAAAAGTGGCTTCAACCTGGATGTCGGGGATCATTTCGGCGATGCCGTCCATCACATCGGCACGCGTTAACACGGTGCGGCCTTCGCTCATCAGTTGGGCCACAGTTTTACCGTCCCGTGCGCCTTCCATCACGGCGGCGCTGATCAGGGCGATGGCTTCAGGGTAGTTGAGCTTCAGGCCACGGGCCATGCGGCGTTCAGCCAAAAGGCCTGCTGTGAAGATCAGCAGCTTGTCTTTTTCGCGCGGAGTGAGTTCCATTTTGGTGCGTGCTTGAGAAGCGAATGGTGGCAATGAGAGCAATGTAGCAAAGAGCATGCCTCTTTATAGGGAGGTGGCCATTTCCCTAGGGTGGGGCTGGGGCATTTTGTGGTGCATGGACGTCGTTGGAAAAGTTGGCACGGTGATTGCAAGAGAGGTTTCAGCGTTGCAAGCGCTCTGCCCTTTTTTGAATCCATTTACTTTCCTGATTGGAGTGATCACATGATGAACCGTCGTGGCAACCTTAAAGCCCTCGCGTCCGCAGCCGCCATCGTCGCTGGCAGCTTGACCTTTGCAAGCCAAGCCCAAGCCCAAACGGGCAACACCATCAAGGTCGGCGTGCTGCACAGCCTGTCCGGCACCATGGCCATTTCTGAGACCGTGCTCAAAGACACCGTGCTCATGGCGATTGACGAGATCAACGCCAAGGGCGGTGTGCTCGGCAAGAAGCTCGAGCCCGTGATCGTGGACCCGGCCTCCAACTGGCCCCTGTTCGCTGAAAAAACCAAGCAGCTGCTCGGCCAGGACAAAGTCTCGGTGATTTTCGGTTGCTGGACTTCGGTGTCGCGCAAATCGGTGCTGCCCGTTGTGGAAGAAATGAACGGTCTGCTGTTCTACCCCGTGCAGTACGAAGGTGAAGAGCTGAGCAAGAACGTGTTTTACACCGGCGCTGCGCCCAACCAGCAAGCGATTCCTGCGGTGGACTACCTGATGAGCAAAGAAGGCGGCGGCGCCAAGCGCTGGGTCTTGCTGGGCACCGACTACGTGTACCCCCGCACCACCAACAAAATCTTGCGCTCTTACCTGAAAAGCAAGGGCGTGAAAGACAGCGACATCGACGAGAAGTACACCCCGTTTGGGCACTCAGATTACCAAACCATCGTGGCCGATGTGAAGAAATTCTCTGCCGGTGGCAAGACCGCTGTGGTGTCCACCATCAACGGTGACTCCAACGTACCCTTCTACAAAGAGCTGGGCAATGCGGGTCTGAAAGCCAAAGACGTGCCCGTGGTGGCTTTCTCGGTGGGTGAGGAAGAGCTGCGCGGCGTGGACACCAAGCCCTTGGTCGGTCACCTCGCTGCATGGAACTATTTCATGTCCATCAAGAACCCCGCCAACGATGAGTTCACCAAAAAGTGGGCGGCTTATGCCAAGGCCAAAAACATCGCCGGACACAAAGACAAGCCTTTGACCAACGATCCGATGGAAGCGACTTACATCGGTATCAACATGTGGAAGCAAGCGGTTGAAAAAGCCAAGTCCACCGACACCGACAAAGTGATCGCAGCGATGGCGGGCCAAACCTTCAAGGCACCGAGTGGCATCACCAGCAAGATGGATGAGAAAAACCACCATCTGCACAAGTCGGTGTTCATCGGCGAGATCAAGGCCGACGGCCAGTTCAACGTGGTGTGGAAGACACCCGGCCCCGTCAAAGCCAAGCCATGGAGCCCCTTCATCGAAGGCAATGACAAGAAGCCTGACGAGCCTGCCAAGAAGTAATCCGGTCCGAATGTCATTCCCGCGCATGCGGGAATCCATGACGCTCAATGAGATGGATCCCCGCGTTCGCGGGGATGACACGACACTTGTTATTCATGGGATTGATAAAAATGCTGTCATTCCCGCGCAGGCGGGAATCCATCTCAAGTCCGAACTTGCCTTGGCGAACTAATGTTGAACATGAGATGAGCGAGATGAAAAGATGGATGTTGAAAGCGGCGTGGATGGCCTGCGCCTTGTGGGGCCTGACAGCTGCGCAAGCCCTGACGATGGACGAAGCCAGAAGGATGGCCGTGGGCGAGAGCGATGCCCGCGTCGAGGCCATCTCCAAAGCGGTAGCCCAAGGCGGCGAAAAAACCGCCGTCTATTTGCAAGCACTGGCCGATGATGTGGTCAAGATGGCGGGCGATCAAGTGATCGTGGTGCGTGACGGGCAAGGCATAGACCCTGTCACCGGACAATCGGTCTCTGTGCCGCCAGACGCCGAAGACGTGATGTTGAACAACCGCCTGCGTGGCGAGATCGATACGGCTCTGGCGGCCCTGAAGTTGTTCAACCCCGATTTGAAAGTGCGCAGGCAAGCGGCCTTGGCGCTTCTTAAAGAACCCGATGCCAGTCGCGCCCCCTTGCTTGAGAAAGCTTTGGCGGCTGAAAAAGACCCCATGGTGCAAAGCCTGGTGCGCCAAGCCCGCGCAGCGGCCCGGCTGACCAGCGAGGCTTCAAACGACCGATTGCTGGCCGCCCACGAGCTGTCGGACAGCAAACAACCCGAGACCCTGCTGCTGCTGAACCAGCAACTGAGCCAAGAGCAGGACCCTGCGGTCCAAAAACAAATCCAGTCCGCTTTGGCCAAAGTACAGGACAGCCTGCGCTGGGGCGAGCGCTTGGGGGCCATGTTCACCGGACTCAGCCTGGGCTCAATTTTGTTGTTGGTGGCTCTGGGCCTGGCCATCACCTATGGCCTGATGGGCGTGATCAACATGGCGCATGGCGAGCTGATGATGATTGGCGCCTATGCCACCTATGTGGTGCAGGCGCTGTTTCGCGAGCATTTGCCGGGCGTTTTTGACGCTTACCTTTTTGTCGCGATGCCAGTGGCCTTCCTGACGGCGGCCTTGGTGGGTGCGGTGATGGAGCGCGCGGTGCTGCAGCATTTGTATGGCCGCCCACTCGAGACCCTGCTGGCCACCTGGGGGATCAGTCTGGTGCTGATGCAAAGCGTGCGCAGCCTGTTTGGCGCGCAAAACGTGGGTGTGGAAAACCCCTCCTGGATGAGCGGCTCGCTGCAGCTGCTGCCCAATTTGCAGCTGCCCTGGAACCGGGTGCTGATCATCGTGTTTGCGTTGGCGGTGTTGTTTGGGGTGGCCCTCTTGATTGGCAAAACCCGGCTGGGTTTGTTTGTGCGCGGCGTCACGCAAAACCGCCCCATGGCCTCGTGCATGGGCGTGAACACAGCGCGCATCGACACCTATGCCTTTGCATTGGGTTCGGGCATTGCGGGCTTGGCGGGCTGTGCGCTGAGTCAGGTGGGCAATGTGGGGCCAGATCTGGGTCAAAGCTACATCGTGGACGCGTTCATGGTGGTGGTGCTGGGCGGTGTGGGGCAACTCGCGGGCACGGTGTATGCCGCTCTGGGCCTGGGCCTGGTCAACAAGTTGCTGGAAGGCTGGACGGGCGCGGTGCTCGCCAAGATTGCCGTGCTGGTGTTCATCATCATCTTCATCCAGAAGCGCCCGCAAGGCATCTTCGCGATGAAGGGGCGCAGCGCTGAAGCGTGAAGAGGACCATGAACATGAAAAAGTTGGAACTCCCCACCCCCGCCCCTTTGATGGGCCGCCAAGCCTGGTCGGTGTTTTTGCTGGCGCTGATCGTGGTCGGCTTGCTGGCCCCGGTGTTCAACTTGTGGGTGCCCGAGAGCAGCGTTTTCCATTTGAGCGATTACGCCATCGCCTTGATCGGCAAGATCATGTGCTACGCCATTTGCGCGCTGGCCATGGACTTGATCTGGGGCTACACCGGCATCTTGTCGCTGGGCCATGGTTTGTTTTTCGCTTTAGGTGGCTATGTCATGGGCATGTACCTCATGCGCCAGATCGGCCAGGACGGCAACTACAAAAGCGATTTGCCCGACTTCATGGTGTTTCTGGATTGGAAAGAGCTGCCCTGGCACTGGATGCTGTCGGGCAGCTTTGTGGCCACGCTGGCGCTGGTGGTGCTGGTGCCCGGTGTGATCGCTTTTGTGTTTGGCTACTTTGCCTTTCGCTCGCGCATCAAGGGCGTGTATTTTTCCATCATCACCCAGGCACTGACCTATGCGGCCATGCTGCTGTTCTTCCGCAACGAAACCGGGCTGGGCGGCAACAACGGCTTTACCGATTTCAAGCGCATCCTCGACTTGCCCATTGCCACCCCCGGCATGCGCATGACGCTATTTGTCATCACCGGCTTGACTTTGTTGGGCTTTTATTTGTTCTCGCGCTGGCTGGTGGGCAGCAAGTACGGTCGCGTGTTGATGGCGATTCGCGATGCCGAAACGCGGGTCATGTTTTCGGGCTATTCGCCACTGCCTTATAAGCTGAGCATCTGGGTCATCTCGGCGGTGATGTGCGGCATTGCCGGGGCTTTGTATGTGCCGCAAGTGGGCATCATCAACCCGGGCGAGATGAGCGCGGCCAACTCGATCGAGATCGCGGTGTGGGCGGCGGTGGGCGGGCGCGGCACCTTGATTGGCCCCATCGTGGGGGCATTTTTGGTGAACGGTGCCAAGAGCTGGCTCACGGTGAGTGCGCCTGAGTTTTGGCTGTATTTTTTGGGTGCGCTGTTCATTGGCGTGACTTTGTATTTGCCCAATGGGGTGATCGGTTTGCTGCGTTCACGTCAAGGCTTGTTTCGCAAACCTCAAGTTTGGCTCAAATATTTCCGTCATTCCCGCGAAGGCGGGAATCCAGACACTGGATCCCCGGTCAAGCCGGGGACGACAAGCGATGGATTACCGGGAATCACAGCCTCTCAGTCATCCACCGAACGCCAAGGCGGTGCCGCATGACGCCTGATCTTTTGCAAAAAGGCGCTGAACGCGTGGCCCGCGTGGCCCAACAACGCGCCCAAGCCACAGAGTCCGGTGGCCGCAGCGCAGGCTATGGCCGCGTGATGCAAGACGCTACGCAAGTGGATGTGACCCACGGCCGTATCCTGTACCTGGAAGACGTGAGCGTGAGCTTTGATGGCTTCAAGGCCATCAGCAAGCTGTCGCTCGACATCGCGCCTGGCGAGTTGCGCTGCATCATCGGCCCCAACGGCGCGGGCAAGACCACGATGATGGACATCATCACCGGCAAAACCCGCCCAGACGAAGGCCGCGTGTTCTTTGGCAGCACCATCGACTTGCTGCGCTACAACGAACCCGCCATTGCGCAGTTGGGCATTGGCCGCAAGTTCCAAAAGCCCACGGTGTTCGAGCATTTGACGGTGTTTGAAAACTTGGAGCTGGCCCTGAAAACGCCCAAGGGTGTGAAGGCCTCGATGTTCTTCAAGCTCGATTCGCGCCAAAGCGACCGCCTGGCTGATGTGCTGCACACCATCCACTTGGCGGACAGCGTGCGGGTGCTGGCGGGCACGCTCAGCCATGGCCAAAAGCAGTGGCTGGAGATCGGCATGCTGCTCATGCAAGACCCCCAGTTGCTGCTGCTCGATGAACCGGTGGCGGGCATGACCGACTTTGAGACTGAGCGCACGGCTGAGCTGTTCCTGTCGCTCAAAGGCAAGCATTCGTTGATGGTGGTGGAGCACGACATGGGCTTCATCCGCACCATCTCGGACATCGTCACCGTGCTGTGCGACGGCGCGGTGTTGGCCCAAGGCACGCTGGACCAAGTGCAGGCCGACGAGAGGGTGATCGAAGTGTATTTGGGGCGATGACCACCACACGTCATCCCGGACTTGATCCGGGAACCATTTTTGCATTGGCTTGTGTCGGACCTGAAGGTCCGACCTACAGGAAAAGATCAAACATGTTAACAGTCCAAAACATCCATCAATACTACGGTGGCTCTCACATATTGCGCGATGTGAGCCTCAGTGCGGAGCTTGGCCAGGTCACGGTGCTGCTCGGCCGCAATGGCGTGGGCAAAACCACCTTGCTCAAATCGCTGATGGGTTTGGTGCCGATCAAAAGCGGCAGCCTGGTGCTGGATGGCAAAGACCTGAGCAGCGCCAAGCCCTATGAACGTGCCGCAGCGGGCATTGGCTATGTGCCGCAAGGCCGAGAAATCTTTGCCCGACTCTCGGTGGAAGATAACCTTCGCATGGGGCTGTCGACCCAGCCCGGCGGCACGCCGATCCCGTCCGAGTTGTTCGAATTGTTTCCGGTTCTGAAGCAAATGCTGCACCGCCGAGGCGGCGATTTGTCAGGCGGCCAGCAACAGCAATTGGCCATTGCCCGCGCCTTGGCCGCTAAGCCGCGTTTGCTGATCCTGGACGAGCCCACCGAGGGCATCCAGCCCAGCATCATCAAGGACATCGGCCGCGTGATCCGCCAACTGGCCGACGTGGGCCTGCAAGGCCAGCGCATGGCGGTGTTGCTGTGCGAGCAGTACTACGACTTTGCCGAGGAACTGGCTGACCAGTATTTGGTGATGGAGCGCGGTGAAGTGATCGCGCGTGGGCCTGGGAGCGAGATGAAGGAAAAGAATATCCAGCAGTTGGTGCAGATTTAACGGTGCATTTGGCGATGGAACGGGCTCGGTAGTATGGATTCGTAAATTGGCGTGCGCTGATCCCAGGTGCTGAGCTTAAATTTTGAGGGCTACGGCATTGCCGTCAGCAGTGGCTTGCATGACAGGGCCTGCTACTTTGCAATCTCCAATTTTGTGAACAATCAAGCCAGCGTCCAAGAGTTTTGGCGCTAATTGGTCGTTCGGTTGTCTTGGGCTAGACCATGAAAAGAAAACGGCGTCGTCTATGGGGTAAGGTTCACCGCCGAAAACACTGATGGAGCCCAAGCCGCCATCTTGACTGAATGTTGGAGAGAACCAAGGCTCGCACAAATACCTGACCTCAATATGGTTCTCAAAAATGGCGCGTTGAATATTTTGACGCGTCACCAAGGGTGTTTCTTGTGCAACGCCTTCTCTTGGAGTGATCAGTATGACTTTGTTGAACTTTTTTGCTAACAAAAAAGCAGCGGCATAGGTGCCTTCGGTTTGGTCCATGTCAAAAAGAACGGCGCAGCCCGCTTGCTGTGATTTGATGGCGTGAATGGTCTGAAGAGACTGACGGATATCCATAAACAAACCTTCATCCAACACACTTTTCGGTAAGCACCGAGGAACACTCATTTGGGCGCCTGTGGCCAAGATCACTTCATCAGGCTTGTGCGCAACAATTTTCTCTAGGTTGGCGATGGCCCCCAATTCAAAGACGACACCCGCTTTTTGGCATGCATTCAATTGCCAATCGTAAATGCTGCTGAGCGATTCACTATTGGGCAGTTCAGCATGACGGCGTGTACTGCCGCCCACTTCTTCAGATTTGCCCATGACGACAACATGATGGCCCCTGGACGCGGCTATCCAAGCGGCTTCTAGGCCCGCAACCCCTGAGCCCACGATCACGATGGTTTTGCTCTTCGATGCAACAGGCGGTTGCCACAACAATTCATCAGGTTCAGCCACCCTCGGGTTGTTGTCACAGGCGATGGGCATTTGATGAACGATGGTATTCCAACAGCTGTTGGCGGCCACGCAATAACGAATGTCGCGAGCTTTGCCGCTTGCCGCTTTGAGTGGCCAGGATGGATCGGTGATGAGTGCACGACCCAAAGCAACCAAGTTAACCTGACCACTGGCCACCAGTTGATCCGCTTCGGATGGATCTGTGATGCGTGCCACGGCCATGAGAGGCAGGTTGGGAGCGGCCATTTTGAGTCTGTTGAAAATGCTGCGATACGGAACCCGCGAATATTGATCGTTGGGCATGTGCATTTCAAGGGAGGGGCCGTGTGATCCCTGAGTTGGGCACAAATAGTGAATGTTTCCGACTTGCGCAAAGTGCGCGGCTATGCGGCAAGACTCTTCTAGGTCGATGCCACCTCTGACACCGTCGTCTCCTGGCAACTTCATCCCAATGATGAAATGTGAGTCGGTTGAAGCGCGAATGGCATCCACCAATTCATCCAATATTCGAACTCTATTGATCAGTTCACCACCATATCGATCTTCACGCAGGTTCGACCAGGGCGATAAAAATTGATGCCAAAGATGACCGTGTCCAGCAGAAATTTCAATCCCGCTGTAGCCACATCTGTGAAGCCTGGTGGCGGTTTGCGCAAAAGACGCAATGACTTCTTCAATGCCAGAGATACTCAGTTCGCTTGGCATGGACCAACTCAAATCGTCTGCGACTGGCGATGCACCAATCGCATCTTTCAGTCGACCGCCCACGTGTCTTGCACGGCCAGGATCTTGAATTTGGGCAAGGATGCGACAGTCATGCCTTTCAACGCTGTCGGCCAAGCGTGCCAAGCCTGACAACTCACTGTCATTCCAAGCACAGACACGTGCGGATGACTGGTGTCTGGTCAATGCACCGACAGGTTCCGTCACAATCATGGCCGCACCACCTTTGGCGCGGTTTGAATAGTAGTTGACCAGCTTGTCTGTCACGCGCCCCTTTTGTGCCAGCGCTGTCAAAATGGCCGCGTGCACGATGCGATTCTTCAAAGGTTTACCTGCTAAAGCAAACGGTTTGAATAACTCTGGATAAACTGGCGTGTCAGGAAAAACTTTGTTCATAAGCCAGATAGGTTAGCTCAGATGAGGATCTGATTCGTATCACACAAGCCCGCAGGAATTCTATTGCTCTATTTTTGTTTTTTCACTGGGCTTGGATTCGACAGGTGAATCCTTGAAGGTTTTAAAAAAACAACAGCGGATGTTGTTGTTTTTTTGGGCGCAGGATGTCCCATTTTGAGTTCTCTAATGCAGGCACCTCACATACCTTCCCAACCTTTGACTACCGGCAAGCTGGCGCTTGCATGGGGCAGCGACAATGTTTGCAACCGTGCTTTTGATTTCAAATAGTCTTTGTCAAATTGGATTGCAGGCAATGACTGGAACAGCGCGATTCAGAGCGCTGTCTTTGAATTTTTCTTGACGTGATGTGGGTCAGTCGACTTTGATTTTGGCAGTACTGATCACCTGCGCCCACTTTCTGCGTTCGCCCGTCAGATAGGTTTTGAAATCTTCTTTGGAGCCACCGACAGGTTCTACACCGATGGTGGTCATGCGGTCTTTAATTTCCGGCGCGTTCAATGCTGCAGCAAAGGCCGAATGAAGTTTGTTGACAACTGCTGCGGGTGTACCTGCAGGCAGTAGTGCGCCATACCATCCGTTGCCATCCACATCCTGAATGCCGAAGTCGCCGAGGCTAGGAATTTCAGGGGCAAGCGTGGAGCGTTTGGACGCCAACACAGCCAGCGGCTTGAGTTTCCCTGAACGGATCAATTCGCTCAAGCCGCCCAGTCCATCTACGCCGAGGGGAAGGTGACTACCCAGCAGGTCTGTTTTCAAGGGGCCAGAACCTTTGTAGGGGATATGGGGCACGTTGATGGCCGCGCGCTGCGCAAGCAATTCCATGGCCAAGTGAGAGTTGGAGCCTGTTCCGGCAGAGCCAAACGACAAAGCGCCTGGCGCTGATTTGGCTCTGGCAATCATTTGTTCGAGGCTCGTAAATGGTGTGCCGGGTGCTGCGACTAAAAAATTGCCGTATCGAGCCAAATGGATGAGGGGGATGAAGTCTTCAAAGCGCCATCCTAATTTGTCAAACAATGCTTCGCTGGTGGTGAAATTGGGTGCTGTCACCAAAATGGTGTAACCGTCGGCAGGGGCTTTAGCCACAAATTCAGTACCGATGTTGGCCGACGCGCCAGCTTTGTTTTCGACAATGACTTGTTGACCCAATGAATTTGAAATGTGAGCTGCCATGAGTCGTGCCACGGTATCCGTTCCCCCACCAGGGCTGTACGGCACAACGATTCGGATCGGCTTGATGGGAAAGTCTTGCGCTTGTGCGGTCAAGCCCAAGAGCACAGAGAGAAGCAGAGTGAAAACTATTTTCATGGTGCTGGCTTTCGGGTTGTTTCTGTTGATCCGGTCATGTTACCCACAAAGCTCTTTTAGAGGATTAGGGTTTCAATTGGGACATTTGAAAAATTGGAGGGTATTCTTGTTTCGGTGATTTAGAAAACCATCGAGTCACTCCAATGTTTTTTTTGATGAGATTTTGAGCTTGTTGGCAAAAAGGCTCAAATCAATTGGCTCCATCTCACAGATTCCACAGCCTTGGCACAGCCCCCGGTAAGCCCCACATCTCGCGGCGCCACGCCGCCCACACCTGCCTTAGCAGCAGCACGGCAGGCTCGGTCAACGGTGAGAGGGTGCGCAGCACGATGACTTGTTTGTGCGGTGAGGTGGCGCCTGCAGTCAGGCGCAGTTCAGACGCTTCAAGCAGTTCGCGGGCGCATGCCAACGCCCGTTCGATGCGCTCGTCGGCGATGGCGCTGCCCGACGCAAACACCAGCGTGGCCATGCAGCGCTGACCAGCCAGGCCCAGGGGGCTGTTCATCAGTCGGGTGTCGGTGGCCTTCAGGGTGCCGCGCTCCAACCACACACCGGGAATCTCCAGGTGTTGGCGAAACGTGCCTTGCACAAAGGGGAAATCAGCAACGGGCAAGCCTAAGGCGGTGATGTCCCAGGCCATCATTTCTGCCCCAGGGGCGAGCTCAAACACGGCGCGGTTGAGGGCATCACAGCCGTTGTAGGCAATGGCTTCGAGTGGCAACCATTCCAGCCGAGCTTCGGCCTCCAAACGCGCATGCACTTGCTGGGTGGCCAGCCCGGCTTCAGACCGGTAAAAGCGCGTGGCGCCGGGTGTGGTGACCAGGCCATGCGCCCCAGAGCCTACGGTGACTTGCATGTCCAGCGTGTCGCCCCCTACCAGGCCACTGGGCGGGTGCACCAGCACGTTGTGGCAGACGGCATCGCCTTCGGGGTAGAGGCTTTGCAAGATGCGCAGCGGCCCGCTGTGCAAGTAACGGGCGACGCTGCGGTTGGACTCCAGCGTGTAGTCAAGCTTCAGGCTGGCGTGCCAAGTCATCCCCTTGAGTCTCTGGTTGGCCTTATTCGCCTTGCGAGCTGCGGTGGGCCCAGCCGGTGGTGCGCTTTTCGATGTAGCTGAACAGTTCATACATGAGCATGGCCATCGCGCCGACCACGACCAAGCCAGAAAATGCCAAGCCCATTTGCATGGCCGAGCCCGCCGAGATCAGCAGGTAGCCAATGCCTTCGTTGGAGGCCGTCATCTCGGACACCGTGGTGCCCACAAAGGCCAAGGTGATGGCCACTTTGAGTGAGCCATAAAAGTAGGGCATGGAGCGGGGCAGGCCTACTTTGACCAGCACGTCCCAGCGCTTGGCGCCCAGCACGCGCAGCACGTCTTCCAGCTCAGGCTCCAGCGTCGCCAAGCCGGTGGCGATGTTCACCATGATCGGGAAGAAGCTGATCAGGAAAGCCGTGAGGATGGCGGGGCCGATGCCGATGCCGAACCACACCACCAAGATCGGCACAAAGGCGGCTTTGGGCAACGCGTTGAAGGCGGTCATGAGCGGGTACACGGCGGCATAGGCCAGGCGTGAGCTGCCGATGATGAAGCCGAGCAATACACCCACCACGATGGCGATGCCAAAGCCCACCATGGTCACCCAATAGGTGCGCCAGGCGTGGCCCGCGATCACGTCGCGGTATTCGATGGTTTGCTGTGCGATGCGCGAGGGGCTTGGGAAGATGAATTCCGACACGTTGAAGGCGCGGCACAGACCCTCCCAAATCAGGATGCTCAGCAGCAGCAAAATCCAGGGCGACCAGCTTTCGAGGGATTTCTTGTTCATGAGGGGCTCCCGCTTATGGGTTGATGGCCGCACCGGTCTTGCGCATGGCACCGATGTGGCCGCGCAGCTCGTGCACGATGTTGGTGAATTCAGGCGTGTAGGTGATCTCGAGATCGCGCGGACGCGGCAGGTCGATTTCTTTTTTCACGACAAATCGGCCGGGACTCTTGCTCATCACATAAACCGTATCGGCTAAAAATACCGACTCGCGCAAATCGTGCGTGACCAAAATGACGTTGAACTTTTGCTCGGTCCACAGGTCGCGCAAGATGCACCAGAGCTCTTCTCGGGTGAAGGCGTCGAGCGCACCGAAGGGCTCGTCGAGCAGCAGCATCTTGGGCTCATGGATCAAGGCGCGGCAGATGCTGGCGCGTTGCTGCATGCCGCCCGACAGTTCCCATGGAAATTTGTCTTCGTAGCCGCCCAAGCCCACAGTGTTCAGCAGTTTGCGGGCGCGTTCTGCGTACTCGGCCTTGTTTCTCTTGAAGTTGGAGCGGTAGGGCTCCACAATTTCGAGCGGCAGCAGCACGTTGTCGAGCGTGGTGCGCCAGGGCAACAAGGACGAGGCTTGAAACGCCATGCCACTGATTTTGAGCGGACCCGTCACAGGCTGGCCGTCGACCAGAATGCGGCCTTTGCTGGGCATCTTCAGGCCCGTGGTCAGCTTCATGAAGGTCGACTTGCCGCAGCCCGAGGGCCCGACGATGGCGATGAACTCGCCCTGCTTGACCTGCAGGTTGATGTCTTCCACCGCAAAGTGGTTTTCGGCCAGCAACTCGTCGTTGTAGGCCAGCCAGACGTTCTGGAAATCAACGAATGATTCTTGGGTCATGGTGAAAGCTTGAAAAATGGTGTTCGAGAGTGTATACACATTGCGTCCTTTAAAAGCCCACCGACCTGTGCAGGTTGTGGTGGGCTCGGAACGCCGGGGCCTCATGCCCCGATGCTTACGCTGAATTACTTCTTGGCTTTGGGCAGGATGTCGAGTTCTTTGGCCGTGGGCAAGAACGAGCCGTTCCAAATGTCTTCGGACTTGACGCGGGTCTTGGTGTTGAAGGCGTCAGACACTTGCGAAGACATCAGCGTCATGCGGGGTGCGTTGATCTGGCCAAAGCCTTCGGCGCGGGCCGAGGGACTGTTGATCACGGTGTCGATGGCCAGTTGCAGGCGGCGGGTTTCGAGCGCCACGTTGATGATGCCGTCACGGGCCTTGACCGACTCAATGGCTTTGGCGGGGTCTGCGATCACATCCTTGGCACCCTTGGTGAAGGCGGCCAAGAACGCTTTCACAGCAGCAGGGTTTTCTTTCAGGATCTTGGGCGATGCGATGATCGCGTTGCCATAGAGCTTGACGCCGAAGTCGGGGTACTGCATGACCACCACGTCTTCGGCTTTCACGCCACGCGCTTCGATGTTGAGCAGCGAGGTGAAGGTGAAGCCGGTGATGGCGTCCACGTCGCCGCGCACCAGCATGGTTTCACGCAGGGGTGGGTCCATCGCGGTCCATGCGACGTTTTGCACGTCGTTGGCCTTGGCAAAAATCGGGAAAGCACGGCGACCCGCGTCAAACACGGGTGCGCCCAGCTTCTTGCCTGCCAAGTCAGCAGGGGTCTTGATGCCGGACTTCTTCAAAGCCATCACCGAGGCGGGCGTATTGTTGTAAACCATCATGATGGCCACAGGCTTGTTGGGCGCGTCGGGGTTGTTGGCGTGGAATTCCATCAGGGCGGCCAGGTCGGCAAAACCCAGGTCATACGTGCCCGAAGCCACACGGGTGACCGCACCGCCAGAGCCGTTGCCCGAGTCCACCGTCACGTCCAGCTTGGCGTCTTTGAAATAACCTTTGGCAACGGGCAGCAAAAAGAAGGCCGAGGGGCCTTCAAAACGCCAGTCCATCTGGAACTTGATGGGTGTGGTTTGGGCTTGTGCGGTGCCAAAAGTGGCAACTGCGGCCAATGCGGCGGTGGCCTTGAGTAAGAAACGCTTGTTCATGAGGGGCTCCAGGTTCAAAGAAACGGTGAATCTTTTATAGCAAATTCGGTGCCTATTATCGGCCATGGTGCTGACGCCGCGTGTCAGGTTGTACCCCTAGAAAACCCCTGTTTGGGTGCCAGGCTGGTTCTGGCTTGGCACCAAAATGGGGAATTTGCAGGACATTTCTAGGGGTTTGAGGGCTCAGCTGTGGGTCTGGGCCACCGCCAGTGCCGTCATGTTGAGCACCCGGCGTACCGTGGCCGCAGGGGTCAGGATGTGCGCAGTGCCCGCTGTGCCCATCAGGATGGGGCCCACCGTCACGCCGCCGCTGGTGGTGGTTTTCAGCACGTTGTACAAGATGTTGGCCGCGTCCAGGTTGGGGCAGACCAGTAAATTGGCCGAGCCGCTGAGCGTGCTGTCTTCCAGGTAAACGTTGCGGATTTCGGGCTGCAAGGCGGCATCGCCGTGCAGCTCGCCATCGCACTCGATGTCGGGGTATTGCGCCACAAACAGGTCACGCGCCAGACGCATCTTGCGGGCCGACGCGCGTTTGGACGAGCCATAACTGGAGTGCGACAGGAAAGCCACCTTGGGCACGATGCCAAAGCGCTGGATTTCTTGCGTCGCCATGAAAGCGATGTCGGCCAGTTGCTCGGCCGTGGGGTCTTCGTTGACATAGGTGTCGGTGATGAACAGCGGCCCCAAGTCACTCACGAGCGCGTTCACGGCGGCGTAATTGCTCGCACCTGCGCGTTTGCCCAAAATGCTCTCGATACGCTCCAGATGCGTCATGTAGTTGCCCGTCAGGCCGCAAATCAGGGCGTCGGCATCGCCGAGCGACACCATCAGCGAGCCGATGATGGTGTTGGAGCGTCGCACCGCCGCCTTGGCCACCGCGGGCGTGGCCCCGTGGCGCTTCATCAGTTGGTGGTAATGCTCCCAATACTGGCGAAAACGCTCATCGTCTTCCGGGTTGACGTTGTCCACGTCCACACCCAGGCGCATGCGCAGACCGGCTTTTTCGATGCGAGCGGCGATCACGGCGGGGCGGCCGATCAGGATGGGGTGGGCCAGTTGGTCGTCGATGGCCATTTGGGCGGCACGCAGGGCACGCTCGTCCTCGCCATCGGCATAGGCCACGCGCTTGTCGGCTTGGGGCACGGCTTTGGCGGCGTTGAAGATGGGGCGCATCAACAAGCCGGTTTGCGAGACAAAGCTTTGCAGCTGCTGGCGGTAGGCGTCCATGTCGGTGATGGGGCGCGTGGCCACACCCGAATCGGCAGCGGCTTGCGCCACGGCAGGCGCGATGCGCAAGATCAGGCGCGAGTCAAAAGGCGTGGGGATCAGGTAATCGCGCCCAAAAGACAGCTCTTTGCCGGCATAGGCGCTGGCCACTTCTTCGCTGATGTCGGCCTTGGCCAAGTCGGCGATTTGGCGCACGCAAGCCAGCTTCATGGCTTCGGTGATCTTGGTCGCGCCGCAGTCCAGTGCGCCTCGGAAGATGTAGGGGAAACACAGCACGTTGTTGACCTGGTTCGGGTAGTCCGAACGGCCGGTGGCGATGATGCAGTCGGGGCGGGCGGCTTTGGCCAGCTCAGGGCGAATCTCGGGCTCGGGGTTGGCCAGCGCCAGGATCACGGGGTCGCGCGCCATGGTTTTGATCATGTCCACCGTCATCACGCCGGGGGCTGAGCATCCCAAAAACACGTCCGCCCCATTGACCGCATCGGCCAGCGTGCGGGCGTCGGTCTTTTGGGCGTAGCGCGCTTTCGATTCGTCGTAGCCACCGGGGCGGCCCTCGTAGATCACGCCCTTGGAGTCGCACACAAAAATGTTCTCGACCTTCACGCCCAGGCCCACCATCACGTCCAGGCAGGCGATGGACGCAGCGCCAGCGCCCGACACGGCCAGCTTGATGCTGCCGATGTCCTTGTTCACCAGCTCCAGGCCGTTGAGCATGGCGGCCGAGGCGATGATGGCGGTGCCGTGCTGGTCATCGTGAAAGACCGGAATGTTCATGCGCTCGCGCAGCTTCTTTTCAATGTAGAAGCACTCGGGCGCCTTGATGTCTTCGAGGTTGATGCCACCCAGCGTGGGCTCCATGGCGGCGATGATGTCCACCAGTTTGTCCGGATCGCGTTCGGCCAGCTCGATGTCGAACACGTCGATACCTGCGAATTTTTTGAACAAGCAGCCTTTGCCTTCCATGACGGGCTTGGCCGCCAGCGGGCCGATGTCGCCCAGGCCCAGCACGGCCGTGCCGTTGGTGATCACGGCCACCAGGTTGCCGCGCGAGGTGTAGTCAAACGCTTTAGACGGGTCGGCCTCGATGTCCAAGCAGGGGTAAGCCACGCCGGGTGAATAAGCCAGAGACAAATCGCGCTGGTTGGACAGTGGCTTGGTGGGATTGACCGAGACCTTGCCCCGTGTGGGAAAGCGGTGGTAATCGCGGGCCGCGTCGCGCAGGGCTTCTTCGGCAGGGGACAGTGGTTTTTGGCTCATGTGAAGTGTCTCTTTGGCTGAGGAAAGGGTATCCATTCGAAAGCGTAACCCATTTGGAGGGCCCAATACCCTGCGGATTACCTGCATAAAAAGCAAAAAAGCCGAGCGCTGTGCTTGGCTTATGGGTGAGTAAAGCTTGTCATACCCGGATTGACCGGGTATCCATTTGCTCCGAAGGCAGGGACACCCGATCAAGTCGGGGGTGACAAATGCGCGTCATGCCTGACTTGATCGGACAGTCATGACTTTGGCTTTGTCATGCCCGACTTGATCGGGCATCCATGACTTCAGGTGTTTGTCTTCAGTGCGCACCGGCTTGCTTGGCCACTTCGACGGCATCACTGCTGTCGCCGTTGGCGCCATTGAGGTACAACTGGGCGGCGGCTTTCATTGCACAGGGGTCAACTCAAACCGACATCAAAGGAAACTGCGCATGGTCCATCGGCGCGCCTGCAGCCAGCTCTTGGTCTAGCCCGGGGAAGGGCGGTGAGGTGACCCAAGGGCGAGGCGCGTGGGTCATGTCGTCGCCCAAAAAACGCACCGAGTACACGCGCCTGCGGTGGGTGCCGTCCACCCCGGCCGAGGCGTGCAGGCTGAGCATGTGAAAACACACCAGATCGCCCGGCTGCAAGTCCCAGCCCAAGACGGAGAAGTCTTCGCGGTGTTTGTCGATGTCGGGCAACTCGGCCAGCGTGCCTTCAGGGAACCATTTGGCTTGGTTCGTCATGAAGGTGCGTGGCATGAGCCAGGGGCCACGGTGAGAGCCCGCGATGAACTCCAGCGTGGACGGGCGCGACACCGGGTCCACCGGAATCCAGAAGCTGATGTTTTGCAGGCCATCCACGTTGTAATAAGGCTGGTCTTGGTGCCAGGGCGTGCGCTGGCGTGTGCCGGGTTCCTTGACCAGCAGGTGGTCGTGGTACAGCCGCACCGTGGTGCTTTGCATCAGGCGCTGGGCCAGTGCGGCCAGGGGGGTGTCAAAAATGAAGCGTCTGTACTGTGGGATGTCTTGCCAGTTGCAAAAGTCTTCAAAAAACCGCCCCGGGTCATCGGGCTTACTCGCCACCATGCCGCGTGGGCTGGGCTGGGCCAGGTTGGCTTCGATGCCGCTTTTGAGCAGTTCAACTTCGTCTGGCGTGAACAAGTTGCGGATGCACACCGCGCCCTGGCGCTGGTAATCGGCCACGTCTTGGTCGGTGGTGCAGGCATGTACACGCTGGCGCAGGGTGTCAAGCTGTGGCGCGGTCATATTCAGGCCAGCAAATCCAGCAAAGTTCGCGCCACCACCTTAGTGGCCCGGCGCAGGTCTTCCAACTGTACATGCTCGTCGGCGCGTTTGGCGTTGGATTCGAGCACGCTTCGCGGGCCTGCGCCGTAGATGACGCCGGGGATGCCGCGCTCCACATACAGGCGCACGTCGGTGTAAAGCGGTGTGCCGATGGCGGGGATGGGCTCACCAAAGACCTGGCCGCCGTGTTTCTGAATCGCGTCCACCAGGGGCTTATTGCCGGGCAGGGGTTTCATGGCGTTGGCCAGCAGCATGCGGCGCACATCCACTTTCAGCACATGGCCACCGCGTGGGGGCTTGAAGCTCGCCGCCGCGTCGGCAATGGTCTGGCGGATGCTGGCTTCGACTTCGGCTGGGTTCTCTTCTGGGATCATGCGGCGGTCGAGCTTGAAGCTGACTTTGCCCGGCACCACGTTGGTGTTGGTGCCGCCTTCGATCAGGCCCACGTTCAGGTAAGGATGGCTGATGCCCTCGACCTTGGACGTGACTTTCAGGTATTGCGTGTTGAGGGCGAGCAGGGCATTCAAGATGTGCACCGCACCTTGCAGTGCGTCGGTGCCGCTGTCGGGAATGGCGGCGTGCGACATCTCGCCTTGGACGGTGACTTCCAATTGCAGGCAGCCGTTGTGCGCGGTGACGACCTGGTAGCTGAAGCCTGCGGCGATCATCAAATCGGGTTGGGTCAGGCCTTTGGCCAACAACCAGCCGGGGCCTATTTCGCCGCCAAACTCTTCGTCGTAAGTGAAGTGCAGTTCCACGCCACCCTTCAAATTGGCATTGAGCGATTCGAGTGCGCGGGTGGCAAAGGTGAAGGTGGAGAAGTCGCACTTGCTCACGGCGGTGGCGCGGCCGTACATGGCGCCGTTGTGGATTTCGCCGCCATAGGGCGGGTGTGTCCAGCCTTCGCCTGGGGGCACCACGTCGCCGTGCGCGTTCAGGGCAATCGTTTTGCCTTCGCCGTACTTTCTGCGCACGATCAGGTTGGTGACGGATTCGAGGCCGTAGGCTTTGACTTCGGCGGCGGGCACGGTGTGCTTTTCGGCCACAAAGCCCATGGGTGCCAGCAGCTCGGCGGTGCGCTCGGCGTGGGGCGCGTTGTTACCGGGCGGTGTGTCGGTGGGCACCTGCACCAGGGCCTGCATGAACTTGACCTGCTCGTCAAAGTGCGCGTCGATCCAGGCGTCGAGTTGTGGGTATTGGTTTTCGTGATTGACGTTGGGGGCGCTCATGACAATTCCGTTGTAAGTTGGTTCAAAACATGGTTGAAGGCGTCGCCACACAGTTGCATGTCGTCGCTGGTGGTCGATTCGCGTGGGTTGTGGCTGATGCCCCCGTTTTCGCCGCGCACAAACAGCATGGCTTGGGGCATGACTTCGTGCAGCTTCATGGCGTCGTGGCCTGCGCCGCTGGGCAGTTTGAACAGCGGCACGCCCAGAGCGCTCACGGCGCGCTCCCAAAGGGCTTGCCATTCGGGGGCGCTGGGGGCTGCGTCTGCGCTCATCGTCAACTCGGCCTTGACGCGCACGCCTCGGCGCTCGGCAATTTGGTCAAGTTGGCTCATCACGTCGGCCACCAGCGCGTCGCGTTGCTCGTCGGTGGGGGCGCGCATGTCCAGGCTGAACAGGCAGCGTCCCGGCACCACGTTGATCGAGCCGTTGGGCACTTGCAGCTGGCCCATGGTGGCCACGCTGTCGCCGTCATTCGCTGCGCGTTGTTCCATGTAGAGCGCCAGCTCCGCCACGGCGCAGGCCGCGTCGCGCCGGCGGTCCATGGGGGTGGTGCCCGCGTGGCTGGCGGTGCCGAAGACCTCGCACAGGTAACGCACGCTGCCGTTGATCGACGTGACCACGCCCAGCGGGATGTTGACTTCGTTGAGCACCGGGCCTTGCTCGATGTGCACTTCGATAAAGCCGAGGTACTGCGCCGGGTCGCGCTGGATTTTGGGGATGTCGTCGATGTTCAAGCCCGCATGCTGCATGGCCGCGCGCATGGTGATACCGTTGGCGTCTTGTTGATCCAACCAAGCAGGATTGAACTGGCCAATGAGCGCGCCCGAGCCCAAAAAGGTGGCCTTGTAGCGCTGGCCTTCTTCTTCGGCAAAGGCGACAACCTCGATGCCGAAGGGCAGGCGCTTGGCTTGCTGGTGCAGCTGCTGCACGCAGGCCATGGGCACAAAGATGCCCAATCGCCCGTCGTATTTGCCGCCGTTGCGCACGGTGTCATAGTGGCTGCCCGTCATCAGGTATTTGCTGCCCGCAGTGGCCGGGTGGTAGCGGCCCACCACGTTGCCCACGGCGTCGGTGTGCACCTCGTCAAAACCGCAGTCGCGCATGTTTTGCGTGATGCGTTGGGCGCAGGCGCGGTGCGCGTCGGTCAGATAAGTGACGGTGAGTTGGTCCACTTCAGCAAAGCCGGGGTCCGAATGTTGCGCAAGTTGTTCTTGCCAGTCCCAAACCCTGTGGCCCAGCGTGGGTTCCACGCCAAACTTGTCGTTCAGCCGGATTTCGGCGATGCGGTGGATGTTGCGCAGGCACTCAGCCAGCTCTAGGTCGGGGTGGCCGAACAGGCGGCGCTCAAAGGCATCAATGATCTGTTTTTTGCTCAAGCCCAAGCCGCGTGGGCCGCGCACGGCCAGGATGAAGGGCCAGCCGAACTTAGCGTTGTAGTCGACGTTGAGCTTTTGGATCTTGGCGAATTCTTCGGGTGTGCAGTCGGTCAAGCCCGCCTTGGACTGTTCGTGGGTCGATTCAGCCGTCAGCGACTTGCTGACCATGGCCTTGCCCGCCAGCTCCGGGTGGGCGCGGATCAGGCCCAGCTGCGCGTCGCGCCCGGCGTGCGCCAGTACTTCACACATGGCGTGCTTCAGGTGGGCCAGCGATGTGAAGGGGCGTTCGTTCAGCGCTTGTTCGGCAATCCAGGGCGAGTGCTCGTACAGGCCGTCGAGCATCTGCGCGGCATCGGCTGGAGACGCGCTGTTGAGTTGATCAAGTGTTAAGGACATGGGTATTTCCGTGCAAGTTTGAATAGGCCGTTGTCTTCTTGTAGGAGCCCACCCTGTGGGCGTTGCGAACGGCGGTGGTGCACGAGCCATCGCGCACGGGGTGCGCTCCTACGGGGGTGTGAGGTGCCTTGCTGTTGAAGGAGCCCACCCTGTGGGCGTTGCGAACGGCGGTGGTCCACGAGCCATCGCGCACGGGGTGCGCTCCTACAGGGGGACGAGGTGCCTTGTTGTTGTAGGAGCCCACCCTGTGGGCGATGGGGGCGGTCGTGGCCCACCGACCATCGCGCAAGCGGGGCGTTCCAGCAAGAGGAGTGAGGCGTTCACTCTGCATAAGGGTGTGTCGCTTTCCAATGCCGTGCAATATCAATGCGCCGCGCCACCCAGACTTTGTCGTGCGACTGGATGTGGTCCAAAAAGCGTTGCAGCGCGGTGATGCGGCCAGGCCGCCCCAGCAGGCGGCAGTGCATGCCAATGCTCATCATCTTGGGGGCGTTGTCGCCGCTCGGGTCGCCTTCGGCATACAGCGCGTCAAAGGTGTCCTTCATGTACTGAAAGAAGGGGTCTGCGTGCGAATAGCCCTGGGGCAACGCAAAGCGCATGTCATTGCAGTCCAGGGTGTAAGGCACGATGAGCTGGGGCGCGTCGGTGCCGTCGCTCTTCTTCACTTTCATCCAAAACGGCAGGTCGTCGCCGTAGTAGTCGCTGTCGTATTCAAAGCCGCCAAAGTCGGCTACCAGACGCCGCGTGTTGGGGCTGTCGCGCCCGGTGTACCAGCCCAGGGGCCGCTCACCCGTGAGCTTTTGCAAAATGTCCATGGCTTCGGCCATGTGGGCGCGCTCGATGGCTTCGTCGATGTGCTGGTAGTGAATCCACTTGAGGCCATGGCAGGCGATGTCGTAGCCCAGTTCCTTGAAGGCGGCGGTCAACTCTGGGTGCTTTTGCAGCGCTGTGGCCACGCCAAACACAGTGAGTGGCAATCTGCGTTTTTCGAACTCGCGCAGGATGCGCCACACGCCCGCACGCGAGCCGTACTCGTAGATGCCTTCCATGCTGATGTGCCGCTCGGGGAAGGACGGAGGGTTGAACATTTCAGACAAAAATTGCTCGGAGCCCGCATCGCCGTGCAGTACCGAGTTTTCGCCGCCTTCTTCGTAGTTCAAGACAAACTGTACCGCCACGCGAGCGCCGTCCGGCCATTGCGCATGCGGTACCTGGCGGCCGTAGCCCATCAGGTCGCGGGGGTAGGGAAGGGTGCTGTCGTAGGTGCTCATGCTGTGCTCTTGCGGATGATCAAAGGTTCAGGCCAGGGCCAGAGAAATGTCGTGGGTGGGGACTTTGCGGTCGAAGGTCAGGCTGGCTTCAACATGCAGCAGGTGCTCGTGCATCAGGCGCACGGCCAGGTCCGAGTCCTGCGCTTCCAGCGCGGCCACGATGGCCACATGCTCGTCGGTCGAGTGCTCGGCCTCGTTGCGCGACTGGTACATCAGCGTGATCAGCGCGCAGCGCGAGATCAACTCGCCCAGCACCTGGGCCAGCACATCGTTGTGCATCAACTCGGCCATGCGCACATGAAAGTCGCCCAGCAATTCAGTGCGGCCCGTGATGTCGCCTTGGGTCACGGCTTCGCGCTCTTGCTTGATGTGGTCTCTCAGCGCCACGATTTGTGCAGGCGTGACCTGTTGCACAAAGGCGCGGGTCATTTCTGCCTCCAGCATGCGGCGCACGGCAAACACCTGTTGCGCTTCTTCGACCGAGGGCGCGGCCACAAACGCGCCGCGTGCCGGTTCGAGCTTGATCAGGCGGTTTTGCGACAACTGGAACAGCGCCTGGCGCACCAGCGTGCGCGACACGCCAAAGTGGTCGGCCAGCTTTTGCTCTGCCAGTTTGGAGCCGGGCAAAAGCCGGTGCTCCACGATGGCGCGGGTCAGCGATTCGACGATGTGGTGCGTGGTGGAAGTTTCCATGTCTCGCGGTCCCTTGGGGCTGTTGGCCCGGGTGTTTTTGTGTTGGTGGCACAAATCATAGCCACCAAAAGCAAAATTGTATACACTTCAGTCGACCGGTTTAAAGGGCTTTTCAAAGCTTGGCCAAACCCCCACTTTTTTGACCCCCCATTTAAAACAAGCGAGCGACACCATGGGATTGAGCACACATGTTCTGGACACCATGCATGGCTGCCCCGCTGCGGGTATGCAGGTGGCCCTGTACACCACGCAAGGCGATCAGGCCACCTTGGTCAAAAGCTTCACCCTCAACCAAGACGGGCGCAACCCCGACGGCATGCTGTATGACCACGCCAGCCTGCGCCAAGGCACCTACCGGCTGGTGTTCAATGTGAGCGACTACTTCAAGGCCAAAGGTGTGGAATTGCCCGAGCCCAATTTTTTGAACAAAGTCAGCCTCGACTTTGGCGTGGCCCACGAGGACCAGCACTACCATGTGCCGCTGCTGGCCAGTCCGTGGAGTTATTCGACCTATCGCGGGTCCTGAACGCCAACGGGGCCTGACCCCGGTGGAACGACCAGAACGGATCTGTTGACCAGACGGCTATTCAAGTCAGCTTGACTTTGGACAGGTCAAATGTGGGTTTAGGGGTCTTGAGTTTCATGTTTTCCAGGGTTTGCACGATCAGCCCGGCGACGAAACTGTCCCGGTAGGGCTTGCTGTCGGCCGGCACCACGTACCACGGGGATTCGGGCGTGCTGGTGGCGCTCAGGGCCTCTTCATAGGCCCGGGTGAATTGGGGCCACAGTTCGCGGTCGGCAAAATCCGAGGGCTGCAGCTTCCAATGTTTGCGCGGGTCGTCCAGCCGGGCTTGCAGGCGTTTCTTTTGCTCGGATTTGGAAATGTGCAAATAGCACTTCAACACGTTGATGCCCGCGTTGTGCAGCAAAGACTCAAAGTGCAGGATGTTTTTGTACCGTTGTTGGCAAGTTTCTTCGTCAATGATGCCCCGCACGCGGGTGACCAGCACATCTTCGTAGTGGCTTCGGTTGAAAATCACCATTTCGCCCCGCGCAGGCGCTTTGGCATGGATGCGCCACAAAAAGTCATGGCGGCTTTCCAACTCGGTGGGCACGCCAAAGGCCTCGGCCCGCACGCCCAAGGGGCTGACGTGGCTGAAAACGCTGCGGATCACGCCGTCCTTGCCTGCGGTGTCCATGCCCTGAAACACGACGAGCAAACCCCGGGTCTTGGCCGCATGCAGGGTACTTTGCAATTTATTGAGCTTTTCGCCCATGTCGACCAAGTGGTCTTCCAATTCGCTGCCTGAGGGCAATCCTTTGGCGGGGGGCTCGGTGTCAAAGTCCGAAAGCTTGAATTGGCTCTGGGGTGAGACATACCAAGGGGTGTAATCGTTGTGTTCCATGTTGAAAGTGTAGGCACTTTATGATTCGCAGCCCAGTAGTTGGCGAACCGATTCATTTTTGAGTGATTGATTGGGGGGCACTTTCACATTTTTGGCTTTGCACACAGGTCTCGCTCGGCTAAGCTGATGCCATGTTGAGGTCTTTGATGTTCATTTTTACAATGGCTTTGTCGGCATGCGGCGGAGGGGACGGCGCGAGTTTTGCCTCAGCAACGGGCAGCATGCATTGCGGCGTGAGCGTTGGCACGCTGCGCATCACCGGCAAGGTCACATCGGTGCACGACGGCGACACGATCACCGTGGGCGGTGAGTCGGTTCGGCTGGCCAGCGTCGACGCCCCTGAGCTGGATCAAGCTTATGGCCTATCGTCAAGGGCGCATTTGGCCGCCATGGTCTTGGGTCAGAGCGTCACCGTCACGTATGCCCAAAAAGACCTCTATGACCGGGTGGTGGGCACCGTCTTTAAACCCGATTGCAGCCAGCTCAATCTGAACCAAGTTGCGTCGGGTGCGGCTTGGTATTACGAAGCCTACAAGTGTGAGATCGACATACGGCAACGCCAAGCTTATGCAACAGCACACGCCGCAGCCCGCACCGCCAAAAAAGGCTTGTGGGCCGCTACCGCTGTTGCCCCTTGGGTGCACCGCAACGGGGTGGAGGCCAAAGTGCCCGCTACGTGCCCCAATGGGGATGGGGCTGCAAATTAATCGGGATCTGACCCCGTTTGATCGGCATCTGAACCTGTTTGATGACTCGGTTTTAATGTCACGCTGGCGGCTGTCCCCTTGACGCGACCGACCTAGCATCACACTGCCAACTAGGAGACCGCATGCCCGATTTTTCCACTCTGAGTATCCGGCCCGACCAGGCCAACCCCCGCGTGGCGCGCCTGCTGCTCAACCGGCCGGAGCGGCTGAATGCCATCAACGATGAGATGCCGCGGGAGATCCGCGCGGCAGTGGAGTGGGCGAACGCCGAGCCCTCGATCCACGTCATCGTGCTCGAAGGTGCGGGCAAAGGTTTTTGCGGCGGTTATGACCTGAGCATTTTTGGAGAAGGTGAAATCGACCACCCCTGTCAGCAAGAGCGCACGCCATGGGACCCGATGGTCGACTACGCCTACATGAAGCGCAACACAGAGGACTTCATGAGCCTGTGGCGCAGCGCCAAACCGACCATTGCCAAGGTGCATGGCGCGGCGGTGGCTGGCGGCAGCGACATCGCGCTTTGCTGCGACTTGCTGGTCATGGCCGAGGATGCCCGCATCGGTTACATGCCCACCCGCGTCTGGGGCTGCCCCACCACGGCCATGTGGACCTACCGCCTAGGGCCTGCGCGGGCCAAGCAGATGATGTTTACCGGCAATGTGATCGATGGGCGCACCGCCGCGGCCTGGGGATTGGCCAACGAAGCGGTGCCGCAGGGCGAACTGGAAAGCGCCACGATGGCACTGGCCAGTCGCATCGCCAGTGTGCCGTCCAGTCACTTGGCCATGCACAAGATGGTGGTCAACCAGGTGATGCTGGCCATGGGCCTGGAGCAAAGCCAACAAATGGCCACGGTCTTCGACGGCATCACGCGCCACAACCCCGAAGGCATGTGGTTTCGACGCCATGCGCAGGACCAGGGCTTCAAGTCGGCCGTTCAGTGGCGCGACAGCGGCCTGCCGATTCCCGAGGGGGATGAAGCCCGTGCGCTGATTCGGGAGATGGATGCGCGGCGCGAGCCCTGATCGTTTTAAAAAATCCCGCCAGCCCAAGCCCCGCTTACTTAGAATGGGGACTTACCGTTTATTTACCCCTCCCCGCACCATGACCCAAGTCACCAATTCTGTGCGCTTTGTGCTCGACGGCCAAATCGTTGAAGCCCAAGGCAAGCGCCGCACCACCACTGTTCTGGATTACTTGCGTGAGCAGTTGCACCGAACTGGCACCAAAGAGGGCTGCGCCGAAGGAGATTGCGGCGCTTGTGTGGTCATGGTGGGTGAGCTCAACGCCGCAGGCACCGGGGTGGACTATGTGGCCACCAATTCGTGCATCCAGTTGCTGCCTTCGCTGGATGGCAAATCGGTGAAAACCGTCGAAAGTCTGAAAAAGGCCGATGGCACCATGCACCCGGTGCAAGAAGAGATGGTCAAGTGCCACGGCTCGCAGTGCGGGTTTTGCACGCCCGGCATCGTGATGAGTTTGGTGAACATGGTTCAAACCAATGCTTCGCCCGTGCGCCAAGACATCACCGACGCCCTGAGCGGCAACTTGTGCCGTTGCACCGGTTACGCGCCCATCATCCAAGCCGCTGCCAAGGCCTGCGAGAAAAAAGCAGCTTTGAAGTTGGACGACAGCGCCGACCTGCCTTTGCTCCAAGAAATCAAGCGTTCCAGCGTGCCCACGCTGAGCCTGGACGGCGACATCATCGTTCAGCCCGTGGTGCGCACCAAAAAGGGCAATGAATTCGTATCCCCTGCCACCATTGCCGAGGTGGCCGACTATTTGGTCAAGAACCCCACCACTACCTTGCTCGCAGGCAGCACCGAAATTGGTTTGCAGGTGAACAAGCAATTCTCACGTCCAGATCACATCATGTATTTGGGCAATGTGGCCGAACTGCGTCAGGTGACAGAAACGTCCAGCATCTGGCGCATTGGCGCAGCCGTGTCGTTGACGCAAGTCGAAGCGCTGGTGGCTCAGGCTTACCCCGATTTCACCGAGGTGCTGCGCCGCTTTGGCTCGCCGCCCATCCGGTCGACTGCCACGCTGGCGGGCAACATCGCCAACGGCTCGCCGATTGGCGACACCATGCCTTGCCTGATGGCGCTGGGTGCCAGCCTGGTGCTTCGCCGAGGCGACAAGACCCGCAAGGTGTTGCTCGACAACTTCTACACCGGCATGAAGAAAAACGTGATGGAGCCCGGTGAGTTCATCGAAGCGGTGGAGTTGCCCAAGCCTGTGGGGACCCAAGTGTTCCGTGCCCATAAGGTGAGCAAGCGTTTTGAGCAAGACATTTCGGCCATCTGCGCGGCCATCAGCTACACCCTGAAAGACGGCAAGTTGAGCGGTGTAAAGCTGGCCTACAACGGCCTGGCCCCATCGCCCTGCCGTGCGCCCAAGCTGGAGGCTGTGCTGGAAGGCAAGTTGCCCGCTGCTGTGAAAGCGGCGGATCTGGACGCCGCAATCACCGCGAGCTTCACTGCCCGCGACGGCCTGCGTGCCACATGGGCCTACCGTGCGTTGGTGGCCCGCAACTTGGCTTTGGAATTCATCGAAGAACAATCTTAAAACCTGGGGATAGACCAATATTTGCGCAGCAAATTTGCTCTGTCCCCTCAATCTAGAGGCAAAAATGAACGCTCCCACCGCACTCAAAAACCTACTGCCTGTATCGGGTGTCCAGCAGGGCAAAGAGCTGGTGCACGAGTCGGCGCACCTGCACGTCACGGGCTCGGCCACCTACAT
>Ga0209550_10000931_pt1 | contig 28308 bp, 24 predicted proteins | sample LauGreSuBDMM15SN_2_FD_187567 | JGI IMG/M metagenome (GOLD analysis project Ga0209550, IMG submission 187567) | Freshwater lake microbial communities from Lake Michigan, USA - Su13.BD.MM15.SN (SPAdes) (version 5) | ecosystem: Environmental > Aquatic > Freshwater > Lake | place: Lake Michigan... | reverse complement strand
TCGCCAGGTTGTATAATGGTTGTTAAGGCAGTATACAATGCATACGTACCACCAGGTGTAATGGTAATATCGGTTTCGGCATTTATTTTTGTTGTATAAAGATCTTGTACTTTTTCGGCTAGGCGTTGGCGCAACAAAGGCAAGCCGTTCATATGTACATACTGATTATTCCCCTTTTGCATAGCCTCATTTACCAAATTGGTTAATTCGCTACTCATTTCATAATCGGGGAAGCCCTGTCCAAGGTTTATTGCATTGTACTGCACAGCCAATGTACTCATTACTGTAAAAATAGTAGTGCCAACATTGGGTAGTTTACTTTGTATAGTGGGTTGCATTTTATTCTGTCATTTCAACCAAAGGAGAAATCTAAAAAGATAGTACACTTAAAAACAGATTTTCCCTATCGTAGAAATGAAAAGTTTTGTTTATGTGGTAACTTAATTTAAAACAATATCAAAAAAATTATAAAAACTTATCGCCTTTATTACGTTTTACTTCTGCAACATATTCTTTTATTTCTTGCTCTTTATCTTTTTTACAAATTAGTAATACATCTTTTGTATCAACAACTACATAGTCATTTAAACCTTGCAATAAAACTAATTTTTTATTGCTGGCATGTACTAAATTATTAGTAGCATCAATAATCATTACGTTATCACCAACAACAGCATTTTCTAAATAGTCTTTTTCTAAATTTTGAAAGGCACTTGCCCAAGTCCCCAAATCACTCCAGCCAAAGCTTGATGGCATAATGTACACATTATCTGCTTTTTCCATAATGCCATAATCGATAGAAATATTTACACATAAAGGGTAAATTCGTTCAATAGCTTCTTTTTCAGCATCGGTATTAAAATTATTTAATTCAGCATCAAATACTTCATGTATTTCTGGTAGTAATTTTTCAAAGGCCTTAATAATATTTTTTACTTGCCATACAAAAATACCTGCATTCCATAAAAAATCTCCGCTAGCAATAAACGCTTTTGCTATTTCTACTGTAGGTTTTTCGGTAAATGTTTTTACTTTATAAATATTTTCGCCAACAGCTAATGGTTCGTATTGAATATAGCCATAGCCGGTATTAGGGTGTGTAGGTTTTATACCCAACGTTAATAATCCTTTTATATGAGCCGTAAACTTTAGTGCTTCATTACATATTTTAATAAAAGCATTGTCATCAGTAATTAAATGATCAGAGGGGGCACAAATTAAATTAGCGTTAGCATTCAGTAAGTGTATTTTATACGAAACATAGGCAATGCAAGGGGCTGTATTTTTACGAGATGGCTCACAAAGAATATTTGCTTTACTAAGCTCGGGTAATTGTTCTGCAACAATATCTGCATAATCTTCAAATGTTACTACATAAATATTTTCTTTAGGAATAAATTTTGCAAATCTGTCGTAGGTAGATTGTATTAATGTTCTACCTATATTTAATATATCTAGAAATTGTTTAGGATAATTTGTTCTACTCATTGGCCAAAAGCGGCTTCCAATACCTCCAGCCATTATGGCAACATAATTATTTTTATTCATTTTTCTTTATTAAATTATTCCTTCGCCAATCAAATCATGTAAATGTATTATCCCAAAATATTTACCATCATCTTCCACAACTAATTGAGTAATATTTTGTTGCTGCAATATTTGCATAGCTTCGGTAGCTAGGCTATTTTCCGTAATTTTTTGGGGATTAGCTGTCATTATATTTTCAGCTATAAGATTGGTAAAATCGTTTTCTCTTTCTAACATTCTACGTAAATCTCCATCGGTAATTATTCCAAGTACTTTATTATCGTTACTTACTACTACTGTTGTGCCTAACCTTTTGTTTGTCATTTCTACAATTACTTCTTTAATAGTTGCAGTAAGCAATACAGCAGGCTTTTCGTTTTTGTTAGCTAAGTCTGCAACTCGTAAATACAATTTTTTACCTAATATTCCACCAGGATGGTATTTTGCAAAATCGTTACTTTTAAATCCTTTCATTTCCATTAAACATACAGCCAACGCATCTCCCATAACCATTTGTGCTGTAGTGCTACTAGTAGGTGCAAGGTTGTTTGGGCAAGCCTCTTGTTGCACCGTTGTATTTAAAACAAGTGTACTATTTAAGGCTAAAAAACTTTCCAAATTACCCACCATTCCTATTAATATATTGCCAAAATTATTAATTAACGGTACTAATACTTTAATTTCTGAACTATCGCCACTTTTACTAATAACTAATACAATATCGTTAGGTTGTATCATTCCCAAATCGCCGTGTATAGCATCTGCGGCATGCATAAAAATACTTGCCGTACCCGTACTATTAAGTGTAGCAACAATTTTTTGAGCAACTATGGCGCTTTTGCCAATACCACTAACAATAAGCCTCCCCGTTGTTTTACCAATTAATTCAACGGCATTTATAAAGTCATCATTTATAAATGTAGTCATTTCTGCAATTGATTTAGCCTCTATTTCTATAGTACGCTGTGCAATTGTTTTAAGTAACGATTTATCCATATGGCTAGGTTCTAACTCCAAATTTATTCTTGGCAAAAATACTTTGTTTATACCTCATTATTATAAAAATAACCTTGACATCTCCTTTTTTTTTCTTATCTTATTGCTTAAAGTGTATTTGTTATAATTGCAGTATACAAATAGTTAGTACTTTTATTTGCAAAGATATTCAACTAACTTCACTGTCCTTTTAACATTATTAAAAATTAACTGAACTTGTAAAAGGTGTAGATGAATTATTATGGCTACTAAAAAACCGGCAACAAAAAAAGCATCACCTGTGCCTAAATCTGCATTGGTAAACTATAATTTAAATCAAAAACTACAAGAGCATTTTGGATTTGAAGGATTTAAATACCCTCAAGAGGAAATTATTACTAGTCTATTAAGCGGTAAAGATACTTTTGTAATTATGCCTACAGGTGGTGGTAAAAGCCTCTGTTACCAATTACCTGCATTAATTTTAGAGGGTGTTGCCATTGTAGTATCTCCACTTATTGCATTAATGAAAAACCAAGTTGATTTGGTAAGAGGCTATAGCGATAAAGACGATGTAGCACATTTTTTAAATAGCACGTTAAATAAAGGACAACAAAAAATAGTAAAGGATGATTTGGTAAGTGGCAAAACAAAAATGCTTTATGTAGCACCAGAAACCTTAACTAAAGAAGAAAATATTGAGTTTTTTAAAACATTAACAATTTCTTTTTTTGCTGTAGACGAAGCCCATTGTATTAGCGAATGGGGGCATGATTTTAGACCAGAATATCGCCGCTTACGAGAAATGATGGACATGATTAATGAGGCCGTACCTGTAATTGCACTTACTGCAACTGCTACACCAAAAGTACAGAGTGATATTTTAAAAAATTTAGGCTTACGTACACCTAATATTTTTATCAGCAGCTTTAATCGGCCTAATTTATATTACGAAATTCAACCTAAAATAAATAAGGGCCAAACCGATAAAAGTATTGTTCGGTTTATTCAACTTCATAAAAATAAAAGTGGTATTATCTATACCTTAAATAGAAAAACTACCGAAGAATTAGCGCAAATGCTAATGGCAAATGGTATTAAAGCTGTAGCGTATCATGCCGGGTTAGATGCTAAACTTAGAGCCCAACGGCAGGATGAGTTTTTAAATGAAGATGTAGATGTCATTGTTGCTACTATTGCATTTGGAATGGGTATTGATAAGCCAGATGTTCGTTTTGTTATACATTATAACATACCAAAATCTATCGAAAATTATTATCAAGAAACTGGCCGTGGTGGAAGAGATGGAATGGAAGGGAAATGTATTTTATATTACTCTCATAAAGATGTTGCTAAGCTAGAGCATTTAATGAGAGATAAACCACTAACCGAAAGAGAAATAGGGGCACAACTTATAAACGAAACCGTTAGTTATGCCGAAAGTAGTGTGTGCCGACGCACAACATTACTTCATTATTTTGGAGAAAAATATGATGATAAAAATAGTTGTGGCCATTGCGACAATTGTTTAAATCCCAAAGAAAAAGTAGAAGCAAAAGACGAAACTTTAATTGTATTAAAAACTATTAAAGGAGTAAAAGAAGGTTTTACCATTGACCATGTTACGAATGTAATAATGGGCAAAGCAAATACAGCTGTAAAAATGTATAGGCACGATGAGTTGGATATGTTTGCACAAGGCAATGATAAAGATCCTCATTTTTGGAACAGCCTTATACGCCAAATGTTATTAAGCGGTTTAATTGAAAAAGATATTGTAGAATATGGCTTATTAAAGTTTACCAAACTGGGCGATGCATTTTTAAAAAAATCAACCTCTTTTAAAATAGTTTTAAATAATTTATTTGAGGATGCAAATGCTGATGACGAAGAAAGCGAAGCTGCTGATGCTGCCACAGCTGGTGTCGATGAACGCTTAATGGAATTATTAAAAGAGTTACGAAAGAAAGTAGCAAAAGAAAAAAGCCTTCCACCCTTTGTAATATTTTTAGAGAGTAGTTTAGAAGACATGGCAACTATGTACCCCACAACTATTGCCGAACTAGAAAAAATAAGCGGGGTAAGCAAAGGGAAGGCATTACGTTATGGCAAACCTTTTATAGAGCTAATTACAAAATATGTTGAAGAGAATGACATTCTACGGCCTGATGATTTTGTAATGAAAACAGTTGCGAATAGAAATAATAATAAAATTTTTATTATACAAAATGTAGATAAAAAAATACCACTAGAAACTATTGCCAAAACAAGAGATTTAGCTATTAATGAGCTTTTAGAAGAAATGGAGACAATAGTTGCTAGCGGCACAAAGCTAAGTTTAGACTATGCCATTAACGAAATGGTAGATGAATACGACCAAGAAGAAATACTAGAGTATTTTAAAAATTGTGAAACAAGCAGCCTACAAGTTGCCCAAGAAGAGCTAATAGATAGTGGTTATAATTGGGAGCAATTAAAACTTATGCGTATTAAGTTCTTATCCGTTTATGGTAATTAAATAAGTTTTTTAGGGTAATTATTTAATATTTTGGGGTAATCCCCTTATTTTTGCAACCCCAAATGGGAAAGGTGCGGTAGCTCAGTTGGTAGAGCAATGGACTGAAAATCCATGTGTCGCCGGTTCAAACCCGGCCCACACCACTAAAACCTCAGTAGAAATACTGAGGTTTTTGCTTTTTTATTAACGTTATCCGCCCTATTTTTTAATTCTTATTTAACCTTGATAACCCACCGTTTTAACATACCTTTGCACCTCAAAAAAACAAAGTAGTGTATTTAACTATATTGGTTATCAATACTTTACCTCAATTTTAATACAATGAATATCAGGAACATCGCTATTATTGCCCACGTAGATCATGGAAAAACAACCTTGGTAGATAAGATTTTGCATAGTACCAACATTTTTAGAGATAACCAAGAAACGGGTGATTTAATAATGGATAACAACGATTTAGAAAGAGAAAGAGGAATTACCATTTTTAGTAAAAATGTATCCGTTACCTACAAGGACGTTAAAATTAATGTAATTGACACCCCAGGGCATAGTGATTTTGGTGGCGAGGTAGAACGTGTACTTAAAATGGCTGATGGTGTATTATTATTGGTAGATGCTTTTGAAGGACCAATGCCTCAAACCCGTTTTGTATTACAAAAAGCTTTACAATTAGGTTTAAAACCAATTGTTGTTATAAATAAAGTTGATAAAGAAAATTGCAGGCCAGATGAAGTACATGATGCAGTTTTTGAACTATTCTTTAACCTTGATGCTACTGAGGAGCAATTAGATTTTCCTACCATATACGGTAGCAGTAAACAAGGTTGGATGAACACATCTATAACACCTACCGACAATATTGTACCGTTGATGGATGCTATTTTAGAGTTTGTGCCAGAGCCAAAAATAAACGAAGGCGCTACTCAAATGCAAATTACTTCATTAGATTATTCTGCATTTTTAGGCAGAATAGCTATTGGAAAAGTTGCCCGTGGAAGCGTTAAAGAAGGGCAGAATATTGTAATGATTCAAGCCGATGGTAAACAAGTAAAAAGTAAAGTAAGAGAACTGTATACATTTGAAGCATTAGGTAAAAAGAAAGCTACCGAGGTTTTTGCAGGAGATATTTGTGCAGTTGTAGGCCTAGAAAGTTTTAACATTGGCGATACAATTTGCGATGTTGAAACCCCAGAAGCGTTACCTGTAATTAGTGTGGATGAGCCTACCATGAGTATGATGTTTAGCATCAATAACTCTCCATTTTTTGGTAGAGAAGGTAAGTTTGTTACCAGCCGCCATTTAAGAGATAGATTAATGAAAGAAACCGAAAAAAACTTAGCCCTAAGAGTAGAAGATACAGATGGTGCTGATAGTTTTTTAGTATTTGGTAGAGGCATTTTACACTTAGGTATCTTAATAGAAACCATGCGTAGAGAAGGGTTTGAATTAACTGTTGGTAACCCTCAAGTATTAGTTAAAGAAATTGACGGTAAAAAATGTGAGCCTTATGAAAATTTAGTAGTAGATGTACCAGCTGAATTTAGCGGTAAAGTAATTGATTTGGTTACACAACGTAAAGGCGAAATGACTATTATGGAAAGCAAAGGAGAGATGCAACATCTTGAATTTGAAATACCTTCTAGAGGATTAATTGGTTTACGCAGTACCATGCTTACAGGCACTGCCGGCGAGGCTGTTATGGCACATCGTTTACTAGAATATAGGCCATGGAAAGGGGTAATACCGGGTCGTAATAATGGCGTATTACTATCTAAAAATACTGAAAAAACAACGGGTTACTCAATTGATAAATTACAAGATAGAGGACGATTTTTTGTTGATCCAGGAGATGAGGTTTATGCAGGTCAAATTATTGCTGAACATATTAAGCCAGGCGATTTAAATGTAAATGCAACAGAGCCTAAAAAATTAACCAACCATAGAGCAAGTGGTAGCGATGATGCTAGTAAAGCGGCTCCAAAAATATTAATGACGTTAGAGGAATGTATGGAATACATTCAGCAAGATGAATGTATAGAAGTAACGCCAAAAAGTATTCGTATGCGTAAAGTAATTTTAGACGAAAATGAACGCAATAGAGTCTCTAAAAATATGAAAGCCGAAGCGGTTTAAACCTTTTATATAAGTATAGAAAAGAGCTAACAAAAAATGTTAGCTCTTTTTATTTTCAATCTTTTTCAACAAACTTGCTGCACTTTTTTCATTGATTATTTTTAGTTGTTCATAGTATTTCATAGCCTCCTCCTTATTACCCAATTCACTGTTCATTAAACCTATGTAGTAAAGGTTTACATCTACTACAGAAATTGCTAATCTACTTTTAAAATAATTTAAACATTCTTGAAGTTTTTTTAACTTATAATAGGAGTAAGAAATTTCTGTATACCCAGTTTTAAAATTATTATTTATATCTAATGCTTTTTTTAAATACACAATAGCACTATCGTATTTTTCTAGAGCATTATAACCCCAGCCAATATTATAACAAGCCTCTGTAGTAGTATCTGCCTTATAAAAAGTAAGTTTTTTAAAATAAAATAAAGCACTATCAGCTTTGCCAATTACATTTTTATATAAAACGCCTAAGCCGTTATAGGCTATGGTGTTATTTTTCTTTAATTTAATTGCGGTTTTTAAACAGGTCAGTGCATCGGTTTGGTTTTGCGACCGTACAAAAATTAACCCTGCTTGTGTAAAGGCGTTAACATGCTTAGGGTTTAATGTAATGGCTTTATTAAAAAAGGGCAACGATTCTTTAAGTTTTTCTTCTTTAACCAACTTTAAGCCCACAGCATAATTTTCATCGGCAGTTTTTGGTTGTGCACAAACTAATGTAACAATGCTCATAAATACCCCTAAAATTTTAAGTCTTTTCATCTTACCACAAAAATAAAACTAGAATATTTAATAAACTGCTAAAATTTTAAACTAACCACATACGTAAATTGTTTAGTAATTTTACAACATAATGAAAAAAGCAAAAGTAATACTCATTTTATTAGTAATCTTTTTAATGATTAGCTCAATTAATAGTTTTGCTCAATGCTCTGTATGTACAAAAAGTGCATCTCAACTTGGCGAAAAACCAGCCAAAGCCTTAAACAATGCAATTGTTTACTTAATGCTTACCCCTTTTGCTGTGGCAGGTTTTATTGGTTACAGGTGGTGGAGGAATAATAAAGAAAATTAACAGGTTTAAAAAAATTTTATATGTTTTCAAAGTTTTTTTTATTTAAAGAAAAATTAGGCTTTAGCAATGGCCTTCATTTATACTTGCGATTTAAAACAAAAAAATTTAAAAACCTAAAAGTAAATGGTATTAAGCACCCCGTAAGTTGTAGAAATAACGCTGAGGATAAGCTTACTTTTAAAGAAGTTTTTGTCAATGAAATATATGCCTTGCCGCCAAGTTTTACACCTACTTGTATTATTGATGGCGGAGGAAATGTAGGCTTTACAGCCTGTTATTTTGCAAGCAAATATCCTACTGCAAAAATTATAACAATAGAGCCAGATGCCGAAAATTTTGAAATATTAAAAGCAAATGTTGCTCCTTACAAAAATGTAATTGCAATACAGGCAGGAGTTTGGAGTAAAAATATTAATTTAATAATTACTAATCCATCGGCAAGTAGCAATTCATTTATTGTAGCTGAAACTACAGATACTACACAAGGCTTTAAAAGTGTAAGTATTGAAAGTATTGTAAACGAATATAATCTTACTCAAATAGATGTTTTAAAATTGGATGTAGAAACTTCCGAAAAAGAAATATTTACAAACAACTACGATAGTTGGCTGCCTAATGTAAAAATTTTAAATGTAGAAACTCACGACAGATTTTTAAAAGGCTGCTCAAAAGCAGTGTTTAGTGCAGTAAGTAAATATAATTTTTCTTTTGAAGCAAAAGGTGAAAACTGTATTTTTTACAATGATAACTTATTATGAGTTCCATCGAAAAAAGGCGATTTTTCACTAAAGCCACAAGTGCACCAAGCATAAATTTTGCTAGGCTCTACTTTTACCATTACAGGATTAGGTTGTGCAAGTTTAGGTAAATTGTTATTTTACATTATTGAGTGTTATAATTTTTTATAAATTGATACATATTAAAACCGTCTGGTTGTATTTCTATTTGTTCTAAAAGTATTTTTTTATCTATACTTTTCATTTTTATTTTTTGGATAAGCTGGTAAGCTTTTGACGCCAATAAAAAGTTCCGTTTTTCTTTGTTGGTATTAAATTGCAAAGATGTTTCAATGGCAGATAATAAAATCGGTATTCCCTCTTTTTGCGATGCTATTGTTTTTATTATAGGCAATTCGTTAGGTTGATTTCTAAAAGCAGGTGCCAACATTTGGCGTAAATTATTTATAAATGCATTAGCTTCAGGCCTATCGGCTTTGTTAACTACAAATACATTGGCAATTTCCATAAGTCCGGCCTTCATGGTTTGTATTTCGTCTCCAGCTTCTGGTACTAAAACCACAACAGTACAATCAGCCAGCCCTACAATTTCTATTTCGCTTTGTCCTACGCCAACAGTTTCAACAATGATGTAATCAAAAATACTAGCTTTAAGCACATCGCATATTTCAATTATTTTAGGATTTAACCCTCCTAACGAGCCTCTAGTAGCCAACGAACGAATAAACACATTTGGGTTGCTATACCATTCACTTAGGCGTATTCTATCACCAAGCAATGCGCCTAAGTTAAAGGGAGACGAAGGGTCAACACAAACTACCGCTACTTTTTTATTTTGTGCAATTAAGGCACCAATTAAAACATCTACCAAAGTACTTTTTCCTGCTCCTGGTGGTCCGGTTATGCCAATTATTGGAGTGGTAGATGTTGGTAAGGATTCTAGCAATTCTTCATATCCGCCAACTTCATTCTCTACCAAAGAAATACTACGTGCCAATGCTTTTATATCGCCGCTTACTATACCTTGTTTTAATTGCTGCCACATAATTGCAAAATAGCATAGTTACAGCATATTTTATGGTTTAGTAAAATTTATTTTTCACTACATTTCATCTACTTTTGAAAATAAAATTATTAAATATTGAGTACTTTAGGTATTTCTGTAATTATTCCTAATTATAATGGCCAACATTTATTGCCGTTAATTTTACCTGCCGCATTTATCGCATTACAAAAAACTAAATTAGCGTATGAAGTTATTGTAAGCGACGATTGTAGTACCGATAATTCAATTGCATTTTTACAACATAATTTTACAACAGTAAAAATTATTGAAAGCCCCATCAATAAAGGATTTTCGCCAACAGCCAATGCTGGAGTTTTTGCAGCAAAATTTAAATATATATTATTATTAAACAGCGATGTTAAATTAACCGAAGATTACTTTTTGCCCCTACTTCGCTATTTTGATAAACCAGATACCTTTGGCGTAATGGGTAAAATTATTGGTTGGGATGATGATTTACAGCAAGATGGTGCAAAGTATCCATCTTTTCATGGTGTAAAAATAAAGACTACAGGCAATTATATTTTAACCAACCCAAATCAAAATGATTGGGTATATAGTATGTATTTATCTGGCGCTAATGCCTTAATAGATAAAAATAAATTAATAGAGCTAGGTGGCTTTAATGAATTGTATGCACCATTTTATGTAGAAGATTATGATTTAAGTTTAAGAGCTTGGCGGCTTGGGTATAAATGCTATTACGAACATTTTGCCCTTTGCAGGCACCAAGTATCAACATCAATAAAAATAAAAACTAAAAAAAATGCGATAAATACAATTTACTATCGCAATAAATTGTATTTGCATTTTATACATTTATCGGGTATTAATTTATGGCTTTGGTTTTTGCAATTAGTGCCAGAAGTATTGTTTAGCTTAATTACGGGTAAATTTTATTTTTTTACATCACTTAGTATGTTTTTTTCCACAATAGATAAAGCAAAAAAAGCTAAACTACAATTATATAATTCAGCTAAAAAAAAGCAACCTTTACTTTCCGTAAAAGAGGTTGCTAATACTATCCTATCTTCACTAAAAAATAAAAAAACACATCGGTTTTAATGAGCCCTTCTTCAACCATATATTTTTCTATTTGTACTTTAGTTACTACTAAGCAAGAGTATAATGAAATGCAGCAAAGTTTTTTCAATTGCGGTTTTAAAGACGATTGTGAATATTTAATTGTAGATAATAGCCAAGGGAATGTGCATGATGCCTATTCAGCCATTCGCTATTTTTTAAATACTGCCAAAGGAAAATATGTTATAATTGTTCATCAAGATGTACGCTGTGTAGATACTGCTAAACATTTAAAAAACTGCTTACTTAAATTAACACAAAAAGATGATAAATGGGCAATTTGCGGAAATGCTGGCGCAAAAGGATACCATCAAGAAATTATGTACATCAATACCTCTGGACGAATTGAAAAGACCGAAAATTTACCATGCCAAGTAAATTCGTTAGATGAAAATTTATTAATTATTGATGCTGAAAAAAGATTAACAATTTCGGGTTACTTCGGTGGCTTTCATTTTTATGGAACCGACTTATGTATTATTGCCGATATTTTGGGATATAGTAGTTACGTAATTCCATTTATGGTAAATCATTTAAGTAGGGGCAATTTAAAAGATATGGAAAAATATAGAAAGCCATTTATTGATGCGTATGCTAAAAAATTGAAAAGCCGTTACATACAAACAACTTGTACAAAATTTTATTTAAGCAATTCTTCTTTTAAAAATAAGTTATACAATTCACCTTTTGTTTTCTTTTTTATTAAAGCGTGGCAACGCCTTAAGTATAATAAAGAATTGGTAAAAAAAGGGAATTTGTATAACAAAGAAGTTAGGTTTGAAAAAGATAAAACACTATAATGAAAATATCTGGCTTTAGTTTTATAAAAAATGCTATTCAATTTGAGTACCCTGTTGTGGAGTCTATTTTATCTTTATTGCCCTTGGTTGATGAATACGTAATTGCAGTAGGTAATAGTAGCGATGCAACAAAAAATTTAATAACATCTATTAATAACCCAAAAATAAAAATTATTGATACCATTTGGGATGAAACCTTACGGCAAGGTGGTCAAGTATTATCCGCAGAAACCAATAAGGCCCTTGCTGATATTAGCTCAGATGCCGATTGGGCGTTTTACCTACAAGGCGACGAATGCTTACACGAAAAAGATTACGACAAGATTAAAGAAGCGATGCAAACCCATTTACATAACCCAAAAGTTGATGGATTGCTTTTTAATTATTTACACTTTTATGGTAATTATAATTACGTAGGCGCTGGGCGTAGATGGTACAGAAATGAAATTAGAATTATTAGAAATAATAAAAAAATAATTTCCTGGAAAGATGCACAAGGCTTTAGATTTAACAACGAAGAAAAGTTAAAAGTAAAAAAAGTAGATGCCCATATTTATCATTATGGATGGGTAAAACCTCCAAAAACATCGCAACAAAAAGCTATTTATTTTAATCAAATAAATAACCCTACTTATACTGCTACTGAAGAAGAAAAAAAGCTAGAATTTGATTATCAAATGAATATTGATAGATTAGATTTATTTACTGGCACTCATCCAACAACAATGCTAGCACAAATTGAAAAAGTAAACTGGCCATTTGAATTTGATACCCATATCAATAGATTTAAAAACATGAAACTAAAACATAAGCTTAGCCATTTTATTGAGGATATTACTGGCTATAGAATTGGTGAGTATAAAAATTATAAACTTATTTAGAAAGTATAAATCAATATTTTTAAACAATTTTTTACATTAGTGGTACTTAAAATTCTCGTAGTGTTATAAAATAATTAGCATGAAAACCATTTGTTTTGATTTTGGAAACTCCCGATTAAAAGCCGCTGTTTTTAATAATGCAGAATTTGTAGAGGAAATTATTTTGCCAAATGATGAATTGTCTACCATTGAACGTATCATCACAATTCATCAACCTCAAAAAACAATTTTATCTTCTGTAATTAGTCAAACCCCCGCCATAGAAAACTTTTTAGAGGAGCATAGCCTATTTCATAAATTATCACATCTTACCAAAGCAAATTTTACAAGCCCAGTTGGCAAGCCCGAAACTATTGGTGCCGATAGGCTTGCTTTAGCCGCCGCAGCCGTTCACTTTTTTCCTAACAAAAATAATTTAGTAATTGGTTTAGGTACGTGTATTACGTATAATTTTATTAATCAATACCATCAATTTATTGGGGGAAGTATATCCCCTGGCATGGATATGCGTTTTAAAGCCATGCAAGTTTTTACCGCAAAATTGCCTGAGGTTAAGGCCGAATGGAATTTTCCATTAATTGGTTACGATACTAAAACTAATTTACAAAGTGGTGTGCTTGCTGGTATATCCTTTGAAATACAAGGGTTTATAGATGCATATGCCGAAAAATATAGCAACTTTAACGTGGTTTTAACCGGCGGATATTGCAGCTATTTTGCTACTCGACTTAAAAACAAGATATTTGCCGACTATAATTTTTTATTCAAAGGCTTATATGCACTCAGCGAAACTAACAATGGCTAAATATTTACTTGTACTTTTAGTGGCATCTTCAATGCAACTTACCCTTACCGCTCAAGAAAACTCCCCTTACTCCCGTTACGGCATAGGCGATATATCTCCAAATCATAATATCTTAACACGTGGTATGGGTGGAATATCTGCAGGTATTGCAGATAATTTTAGTGTAAATTTTACAAACCCTGCATCTTTTTCTAACTTAGGATTAACCACGTATGATATAGGAAGCGATATTGGCATCCGAACATTAAAAACTAAAAACCCTGCCAATAAGTTTTCGGCAACCAATACGTTTATTTCTTACTTGGCTATGGGTTTTCCAATTTCTACCGAAAAAATGAGGAAAAAAGATATGTCTTGGGGCTTATCGTTTGGTTTAAAACCAGTAAGTAACATAAATTACAAAATAGAAAAAAACGAACGGCTAACCAATATAGATAGCTTAAAAACTATTTTCGAAGGCAATGGAGGTATCAATCAATTTTATGTTGGTACTGGCTTCAGAATTAAAAAAGTAAGTTTTGGCTTAACTACAGGTTATATGTTTGGTAGTAAAAATTATAGTACAAAATTAGATTTTATTAATGATACTGTATCTTACTATCGTTCAAACTCATCTAACAATACAAGACTTGGTGCCCTATTTTTAAACGCTGGTGTACAATACACCACCGAAATTAAAAAAGGTACATTACGCCTTGGGGCATACGCCAACTTAAAACAAAGTATAAGTGCTAAGCAAGATGTGTTAAGAGAAACATACGCTTTAGATGGAAATGGTACTACATTTCAATTAGATAGTGTGTTTGAACAAAAAGAAGTACCCGGTAAACTTGAATTACCTGGAACGATTGGTGTTGGTTTTACCTACACCAATACAAACTTACTTGTGGGTGCAGACTTGGAGCTAACCAATTGGGAAAAGTATAGATTTTATGGAGCAACAGATGCTTTACAAAATAGTTTTACACTTAGAGTTGGTGCTCAATACTATCCAGCAAAAGTTGGTACTCCATCAAAAAAATATTTTAGTTTTGTTAAGTACCGTGCTGGTTTTTATTACGGACCAGATTATGTAAAACTATCAACCAACAGAAAAGAATTTGGATTTACTGCTGGTGCAGGCTTCCCGTTAACATCCTTACAACGCCTAAGCTATAATTCGTTTGATTTTGTAGTGCTCAATACAGGTTTAGAAGTTGCCAATAGGGGAAATGCTTCAACTAATTTAAGAGAAAATATAATGCGTATAAGCGTTGGCGTTACTATGAATTCGCTTTGGTTTAGAAAACGTAAGTATGATTAAAAAAGGGAATAATACCAACGTTATATTTTCAAGGCATTATCCCTGCCTGCCTGCTTCAAGTAGGCAGGATTGTTTTACAATCCTTTTATTAGCATTACTACTAATTAGCATATACAGTTGCGAAAACAACGAAGGCGATATTAAAAACATTACCACCAAAAGCCTAGCTATAGAAGAAGCTACAAACGTAAACGTAAATTATACTTCAAGCGGAATAGCCAAAGCACAACTTAAGGCTCCCTTAATGCTACGAGTGCAGGACACCGTATCCTTTGTTGAGTTCCCTAAAAAATTACATGTTGATTTTTATAACGAACAAGGTGTTATTGAAAGTATTTTAGATGCTAATTATGGCAAGTACAACGAAATCCAAAGTAAAGTTTTATTAAAAGATAGTATACGGTTTATTGGCCTTAAAAATGGAGATACGCTTTATACGGATGAATTATTTTGGGATAGAAATAGGCCAACTTATCAATTTTATACCGATAAGCCCACTGTTATTAAAACTAAGAAGGAAATTATAAACAGTATTGGCTTTGAAGTAAATCAAAATTTTACGGACAAATGGTTTAAGAATACCACCAACAGTTATTTTAGAGTTCCTACCACTAGTTTTCCAGCGTATTAATTTTACCCTAAAATTACTTTTTTTCAAAAAATACTGCCATATATTTTCGTACATTTATATTCTTTTTTAATCTTAATTTTTAACTAAAATGCAATATCGCCGTCTCGGAAAATCTGGCTTACAAGTAAGTGTGCTATCATTTGGAAGCTGGGTAAGTTTTAGCAAACAAATAAATGATAAAGTTGCCGATGAATTAATGGGCATCGCCTACGATAAAGGCATTAACTTTTTTGATAATGCCGAAGTGTATGCGCTGGGCGAAAGTGAAAAAATGATGGGCAGAGTGTTAAAAAAGAAAAAATGGGATCGTACATCATACACTGTTAGTAGTAAAGTATTTTGGGGTTGGCGTGGAAAAGAAAATAAGCCCAACCAATTGGGACTTAGCAGAAAACATGTAATAGAAGCTTGTAACGAAGCTTTGCAACGCTTAGGCGTTGATTATTTAGATATGTATTTTTGCCATAGACCTGATAAAAACACACCTATAGAAGAAACCGTATTAGCTATGAATCACTTAATACAACAAGGCAAAGTATTGTATTGGGGTACAAGTGAGTGGAGCGGTGTAGAAATTATGGAAGCTCATCGTATTGCAGAAAAATTTAGACTAATTGGCCCTACTATGGAGCAGCCGCAATACAATATGTTTGAAAGAGAAAAGCTTGATAAAGAATATTTAGATATTTTTAGAACGGTGGGTATGGGCACCACCATTTGGAGTCCTCTAGCAAGTGGTTTACTAAGCGGTAAATATAATGATGGCATACCAAAGGGCAGTCGTTTTGCTTTAGAAGGTTTTGATTGGTTAAAAGATAGATGGGTTATGGATGATAAAGTTAAAAAAGTTAAAAAATTAACTGAGTTAGCTGCTAAACTTGGCGAAACTACTGCTGCCATTAGCATTGCATGGTGTATTAAAAACCCAAATGTAAGTACAGCAATTTTAGGCGCTACAAAAAAAACACAATTATTAGCTAATTTAAAAGCTATAGAAGTAGTAGAAAAACTAACGCCAGATGTGATGGAAAAAATTGAAAAGATTATGAGTAATAAACCAATATTACCCGATTATTAATTGCCTTAATTACATGAAAGAAATAATTTTATACGGAATACCGAATTGCGATACCACAAAAAAAGCAATAGAATGGCTAAAGAAAAATAATAGTATTTTTATTTTTCACAATTATAAACAACAAGGTATAAGTAAAGAAAAATTATTAGAATGGGATGCTAAAGTGGGTTGGGATAGTTTCTTTAATAAACGCAGCACAAGTTGGAGAGCGTTGCCAAAAGAAGAACAGGATACTATAAAAAATTTATCCGCTGCCATAAAAATAATGCAGGAAAACAACAGTATAATAAAACGTCCTATAATTGAATACAAAAATGGTTTAATTATTGGCTTTAATGAAATTGATTACAAAAGGGCTTTTTTATAAAATCATAAACCCAAATCACTAATATAAAGCCACTTTAGGGGTTTGGGGAAACTTTTTAATTATGGAACGTAACGCAACAGCAGTTTGGAACGGCACAGGTAAAGAAGGTACCGGCCATTTAACCACACAAAGTAATTTCCTTAGCAAAGTGCCCTATTCATTTGATAGTCGTTTTAACGATGCTACAGGCACCAACCCAGAGGAGCTAGTGGCCGCTGCACATGCAGGGTGCTTTACCATGAAATTAAGTTTTGCATTAACCGCCGCTGGGTTTACTGCAACCGAACTTGAAACCACATGTACTGTTACTTTAGAAGATGGTGCAATTACTTCATCTCATCTTACCTTAAAAGCAACCATCCCAACTATTAACAAAGAGCAATTTGATGCTGCTGTTGCCGATGCAAAAGCAAATTGCCCAATATCTAAATTGTATAATACAACTATTACTTGCGAAGCTTTATTAATGTAAATGAATAATATCATATTTCAATTTAAACAACTAACATGTCATTTAAAAACAAAACCGTTTTAATTACTGGCGCTTCGAGAGGTATTGGAAAAGCCATTGGCTTAAAACTTGCTGCCGAAGGTGCAAACATTGTAATTGCTAGTAAGAGTATAGAAGAAAATCCTAAACTTGGGGGCACCATTTTTAGTGCTGCTATCGAAATGGAAGCTGCTGGCGGAAAAGCTTTGGCTGTTCAGTGTGATATTCGTTTTGAAGATCAAATAGATAATGTTGTACAACAAGCTGCTGACAAATTTGGTGGTATAGATATTTTAATTAATAACGCTAGTGCCATTAATCTTTTACCAACCGAGCAAACAGAACCTAAACGTTTTGATTTAATGTATGATATTAATGTACGTGGTACATTTATGATGAGCAGGGCTTGTATTCCGTATTTAAAAAAAGGAACAAATGCACATATTCTAAATTTATCTCCGCCAATTAATATGGATTTAAAATGGTTTCAAAAACATTTAGCCTACACTATTAGTAAATATAATATGAGTATGATTGCTTTAGGTTTATCGGCAGAGTTAAAACAATACAATATTGCAGCAAATGCACTTTGGCCAAAAACAACTATTGCTACTGCTGCAGTAAATAATTTATTAGGAGGCGAAATGTTAATGAAAATGAGCCGTACGGTAGATATTATTGCGGATGCTGCCTATTCTATTTTAAATAAACCTAGTACACAATGTACAGGCAATACCTTTATTGATGAAGATGTGTTAGCCGCAGAAGGAATAACAGATTTAAGTAAATACTCCGTAGTGCCTGGTGCTACTTTATACAACGATTTATTTGTATAGTTTTTAATAAAAAATTATACTCATTTATACTGCCAACTTATAATAAAAACAAAAGGGCTTGAATTTCTTCAAGCCCTTTTGTAATATCTCTACTATTTATTTTATCATTTGCTTAGGCACTTCTTTACCTAGCAAGTGCTTATAAATAAATTGCGTTTTTAAGTTTTGAAAATGCAATCCTTTATTACCTCCCCAACCGTGTCTGCCAGTTGGGTAAACCATAAATTCAAAATCTTTTTTAGCATCTTGTAATTTTGCAATTAGCTGTAAGCTATTTTGTAAGTGTACATTTTCATCAATCTCCCCATGTACAATTTGTAAAAATCCTTTGTATTGGTTTACATAGTTCATTACATTACCTGTTTTATACCCCTCTGCATTATTAGCTAGGGTACCCATAAATTTTTCGGTATAATGACTATCGTATAAACTCCAATCGGTTACGCTGCCCCCTGCCATACCATGTGTAAATACATCACTATATTTTGTAAGTGCCAAGCAACTCATATAACCTCCATAGCTAAAACCAGTAATACAAATCTTTTTTGCATCGGCACTACCATTTGCTACTAACCATTTTACCATGGTTGCATAATCCTTCAACTCCCAATCACCTAAATTATGGTACATATAATTTACACCTTCTTTACCAAAATGCCCACTAGCTCGGTGATCCATCGCTACTTGTATTAACCCCTCTTTAGCATACCATTGTTGGTTTCCCCCAAGTGTAAAACCTTCGTTTACTGTGCCAGCATTTGGTCCACCATAAATACTAATTAAAACAGGATATTTTTTACCTGCTTTCATCGTTAGTGGCCAAGTAATTTTCATGGGCAAATCGTACAAATCATCATCACTTTTTACTCTAATAATTTCGGTTTTTGCTACGTTGTAATTATCATACTCAGCACCTTTGGCATCTCCTAGTTCTTTTATAATTTTTCCATTATTATTTACTAACGTCATTTTATTGGGGGTAGATGAATTGCCGTAGGTTGTAATAAAGTATTCGCTGTTTGGAGATGCATTGATAAAATTATGATTAAAATTTCCGAAAGTTAATCGTTGTAATTTTTTTCCATTTAAATTGACTTTGTAGTAATCTCTTGTAGCAGAATTTTCTTTACTACGTGCAGTAAAATAAACTATACTATTTTTTTCATCTACATAATTTACATCTGTTATAGTAAACTTGCCTTCTGTTATTGCATTAATTCTTTTTCCATCCATACCATGATAGTATATATGCCTCCAACCAGAAGCATCACTTAATAAAATAAACCCTTTACCATTTTTTAAAAACTGTATTCTATCATTATCATCTAAATCAATCCATGTTTTTTGCGTTTCGGTATAAAATTCTTTCTTACCACCTGTTGTTGGGTTTACTTCGTATATAATTAAATTATTTTGTAATCGATTAATCCATTGTACCAATAACGTATTTTCATCTGGTTTCCAGTAAGGCATACCAAAATATTGATCATCTTTTTCATTAAAATCTGCCCAAGTTGTAGTTCCCCCATCTGGCGAAACCATACCTACTTTTACCTCGGGGTTTTTATCACCAACTTTGGGGTAGCGCAGGCTTTCCATTTTGCCGTGTTGCCCATCTGCATTGGTTATAGTAAATAATGGGACTTCTGTATCATCGCTACGGAAGTAAGCAATATTTTTACTATTGGGGCTCCACCAAAAACTTTTATATTGACTTGGTCTGCCTAAAATTTCTTCAAAATAAACCCAACTAGCATAACCGTTTAAAATTAGTTCGCTACCATCGGTTGTAAGTTTTGTTTCTTTTTTTGTGGTAAGATTTACGGTGTATAAATTATTATTTTTTGTATACGCCACATAATTACCGTCGGGGCTAAGGGTGGGGTTTACTTCTTTGTCTTTATCGTTTGTTAATTGTTCATCGCCAATACCTTTACGAACATATAAATCATTTTGCTTTGTAATTATCTCTGGCTTCATTACTACAGTTCCTTTATTCACCACAGGGTTTGTATAGTCTATTTCTTTCCCCGTTTTACAATCCAGTAAAAAGCTTTTACCCTCTCTACGTATTACCACATGGCTTTCATCTATCCAAGGGCCGGCGCTTGGTAAGGCTTGTGTAATACCTTTGAAATTTGCTTTAAAATACTGTTCATCTGTTAAGTCTTTTTTTTGGGCCTGAGAAATAAGGGATAAAATTGTAAATGCACTCAATGCAATTCCCTTTTTTACAATAGCTATCATATGCAATTTTTTAATTGAATTTACAAGATAGTTTTTTTAGTGTAAAAATTGAAAGAGAAATGATGGATGGAAAAAATAATTTATTCTTGCAGAAACTTTCTATAAAGAGTGATGCTTGTATTTTCTGCTATATTGGCACTCTTGTTATTTACATAAAAAATAAAGGTTTTTTTAATTATACAATATAATCCATAGCTCTATGCCTAAATGTCCAAAAAATAACATCAAAAATTAAACTATTTGCTTTAAATAATGTTGTTCCATCAACATATATATTCTAATTAAAAATATAAAAATGGCTTTAGTTGATTTCTATAAAAAAATAGTAGTATTTAGCATTTTCAGTCTTAGTATTTTAACTACAACAGCACAAAATAATGGTCGTTTATCTGGTGTTGTGGTAGATAAGCTAACACAAAAAATATTACCCAACGTAAGTGTAAGCATAGAAGGTATTGCCAAAGGAGCTATTGCAGATACAAATGGTATTTTTAGAATTACAGGCATCCCCTTAAAAACATATAATATAATTTTTTCGCTGGTGGGCTATAAAAAGCAAACACTTTTTAATGTAGTTATAAATGCAGGTAACGAAAATAATTTTAATATAGAGCTAGAACAAAGTGGCGGTGCATTAACTGAGGTATTGGTAAAAACAAATAAGCGTACTGCAAGAGCAGCTACTTTAGAAACTCCATTAAGTGTGCAACGCTTAACAACCGAAGAAATTAAAAGTAACCCCGGTGGAAATTTTGATATAAGTAAAGTAATACAAAGCTTACCTGGTGTAGGTGGCGGTGCAGGCGGTGGTGGTTTTAGAAACGATATTATAATACGTGGAGGTGCACCATCGGAAAATGTTTTTTATTTAGATGGTATAGAAATGCCTGTTATTAATCACTTTCAAACACAAGGAAGTGCAGGAGGGCCACAGGGTATATTAAATGTATCTTTTATTGAAGATGTAAAATTATCTAGCTCTGCTTTTGATGCTAGGTACGACAACGCATTGAGTTCAGTTTTTCAATTTAAACAAAAAACAGGTAACAGAAATAAATTGCAGGGTAATGTACGTTTAAGTGCTACAGAGCTATCTGGTACGCTTGAAGGTCCACTATCTAAAGATAAAAAAACAACTTTTTTAGCTTCTATAAGACGTAGCTATTTACAATTGCTGTTTACCGCAATTGATTTGCCCATACGACCTAGCTACTGGGATTTTCAAACAAAAATTACTCGTCAAATTGATAAAAAAACAACCTTATCGTTTATTGGTATTGGCGCAATTGATGACTTTAGGTTTGCAGCAATAAAAAAAGCAACCCCTGAAAAATTGTATATTTTAAATAGCAATGCCTTTATTAAACAATGGACGTATACTGCAGGTTTATCGTTAAAAAGATTAGTGAAGAATGGTTTTGTAAATATTGCCTTAAGTAGAAATACTTTTGATAACGACGTAAATCAATATGAAGATAATACCACACAAATAGAAGCACAAAAAACACTAACTTATAGGAGTAGAGAAACAGAAAATAAATTGCGTGTAGATATAAACAAAAATATAAAGGATTGGAAAATTGCCTACGGTACCGTAGCACAAGTATCGGAATATGATACAAAAACTTTTGCTGTACTTCGTAGAGAGTTAAAAGATGGTTTTGGCAATATTATACAAAATGCTGTTACTGTAAATTTTACTAGTCCGCTAAACAGCTTTTTACGCTATGGTGCGTTTGCACAAGTAAGCAAACGATTTTTTAATAGCCGCCTAGGTATTAGTGCAGGCCTACGTAGCGATATGAATACGTTTACCACAAAAGGTAATAATGGTTTAAAAACATTAAGCCCACGTATATCTGCAAGTTATATTTTAGCCGATAAATGGACGGCCAATGCCTCTATAGGGCGATATTTTAAAATAGCCCCTTACACTATTTTAGGCTTTGCCGATAATGCTAATAATTTAGTAAATAAAAATAGTTTATACCAACGTAGCGATCATTATGTGGCAGGTGTAGAGTATTTACCAAACGATGGTTTACGTTTTACAGCAGAGGGGTTTTATAAAGATTATGCTAATGTACCGGTATCTATTAGCAAAGGTATTTCCTTGGCTAACCTTGGTGGCGATTTTAATGTGTTAGGTAACGAAGCTGTAGTAACCAATGGAAAAGGTAGAGCTTATGGCTTTGAATTTTTTGCACAAAAAAAATTAACAAATAAATTTTTTGGCATACTTTCTTATACATTTTATAGAAGTGAATATGCAGGAATAGATAATAAACTTATAGCAAGCGCTTGGGATAATAGGCATTTATTAACCGTAACGTGGGGGTATAAATTTCCACGAAATATAGAGCTTGGTTTAAAGTTTCGTTATCAAGGTGGTGCTCCTTATTCTCCGTTTGATGATGTTGCATCGAAAGCTAATTATTTATCGCTTGGGCAAGGCATAGTAGACTATGCCAGACTAAATACACAGCGCCTTGGCGGTTTTAATAGTGGTGATGTGCGTATAGATAAAAAATGGAATTTTAAAAAAATGACTATTGATTTATTTTTGGATGTTACCAATTGGTACATTGCTAAAAACCCTGCCATACCAACGTATACATTTAGGAGAAATGCAAACAATACAGCTTTTTTAACAACCAATGGTTTACCTATTAATATGAATGGCAGCAACGCAATACCAATATTATTAAGTAATGATGACCCACAGGTAACACCAACGCTAGGGTTTATTATAGAGTTTTAAAGATTATTCCACATTCTCTGGCCTCATCATTGGAAAAAACAATACATCTTGTATGCTGTGTTGATTGGTTAACAGCATTGCAATTCTATCTATACCAAAGCCAATACCACTGGTTGGTGGCATACCATATTCTAAGGCACGTAAAAAATCATGGTCAATAAACATAGCTTCATCATCGCCACGTTCCATTAGTTTTACCTGTTCCTCAAAACGCTCCCGCTGCTCAATGGGGTCGTTAAGCTCACTATAGGCATTAGCAATTTCTTTACCATTACACATTAGCTCAAAACGCTCTACCAGCCCAGCTTTACTGCGGTGTTTTTTAGTTAGTGGGCTCATTTCTACTGGGTAATCAGTAATAAAAGTAGGCTGTATATAATTGCCTTCGCATTTGCTGCCAAAAATTTCGTCAATTAATTTTCCTTTACCCCATTTTTCATCTGCATGTATTTTTAATTCCATGCACACCTTACGTATACCATCTTCATTCATTTGGCTAATATCAAACCCTGTAAATTCTTTAATACTATCATACATGGTTATACGCTTGTAAGGCGCTTTAAAATCTATTTCTTTATCGCCTACTATTACTTTGGAAACTCCGTTGGTTGCAATGGCAGCCTTTTCTAACATTTGCTCAGTGGTGTCCATCATCCACTCATAATCTTTATAGGCTGCATAAAACTCTAGTACCGTAAACTCTGGGTTATGGGTTCTATCCATTCCTTCGTTTCTAAAATTTCGGCTAAACTCATACACAAAATCAAAGCCGCCTACAATTAATCTTTTTAAATACAACTCATTAGCAATACGCATATACATAGGCACATCCAACGCATTATGGTGTGTGCTAAACGGCCTTGCGGCTGCACCTCCAGGTATACTCTGCAATACAGGCGTATCAACTTCTAACGCTCCACGTTCGTTTAAAAACTCACGTATAGCATTTACCATTTTACTACGTTTTATAAAGGTTTCTTTTACACTTGGGTTTACAATTAAATCGGCATAGCGTTGGCGGTACCTAAATTCAGGATCCGTTACTTCGTCAAAGGCTTCTCCATCTTTTTCTTTAACTATAGGTAAAGGGCGTAGTGCTTTTGTAAGAATGGTAAACTCCTTTGCATGTATAGATGTTTCGCCGGTTTTAGTGGTAAATACATATCCTTTTATGCCAATAATATCTCCAATATCAATTAATTTTTTCCAAACAGTTTGGTACATTGTTTTATCCTCGCTTGGGCAAATATCATCTTGCTTAATATAAAATTGAATTTTGCCCACTGCATCTTGCAACACAGCAAAGTTTGCTTTTCCCATATCTCTAACACCCATTACTCTTCCAGCAATGCATACATCGTCAAAGTCAGCTTTGTTTTCATCGCCTTTATAACTTTCTTTTATATAAGTAGAAGTTGTGTTAACTGGATACAGTGCTGCAGGATATGCATCAATACCTAATTTTTTAAGTTCGTCTAATTTTTCTCTTCTAATTATTTCTTGCTCAGATAAATGCTGTGTACTCATAAAATCTATTAATTATTAAGTTAGTAACTCCCCGTTAGCAAAGATACTTTTTGGAACCCAATGTTCAATAACTTAGTCTGAGTACTAGAGTTTGGAAAGAAACTTGTTTACCTTTAAAACAAACAACTAAAATGAAAAAAATATTTATACTAATTTTTATATTGACTTTATTTAGTGGCTGCGCTGTATTGAAAAAAGTTTTTGGGTAAAAGTGTTAGCTAAACCGTTGTGGCAAGTAAGATTTGCCAGGCTTCATTAATTTTATTTACATTCAGCAATTGTGCAGCATACTTATGTAGTTCAACTTCCATATCATCTGGATTAATTGAATAGTATTGAATTATACTTTTTAGTTTGTCATCTTCAAAAGCTGCATCTACAAAGGGCATTTGATTTACGTTTGCTAACTGTCCTAAATTATTACCACTAAGTATTTTACTATTTTTTATAGATGTTGGCAACGCATCTACCCCAATACCCAATTGTGTATTTGGTTTTTCAACTTTAAATAAATTACTTTCATTAACCTTACAATACCAATCGCCACCAAGCCTTGCCACTAAGTTTAATTTTGTTTGGTCAATTTTATTTTCGGCATTTAAAATACTATCATCAATATGCATTACTAATACCTCTGCAATAACTAAATTTCCTGCACCACCCTGTGTACCCAATGGTTTTACTTCAATTACTTTACATTCTAATTTTATTTTACTTTCCTTTACCATGGGAGGTTTTACTTGCGTAGATGCCTCCATTGTAAACCCTGCTTTTTCAAACTCGTTTGTACCCTTTTCAAACTCACAACTAGCTAAAGATGTTTGCTGCACTATTGTATAGTCAACAATATTAATAACCACCTCTGGCACTTCTAAAACATTTTGTAAAGTGTGTTTAGTGGTATTATCTCGTACTCTTCTGGCTGGCGAAAAAATTACAATTGGAGGATTGCTGCTAAACAAATTAAAAAAACTAAATGGGCTTAAATTAATATTTCCCTCCGCATCAATTGTAGAGGCAAAGCATATTGGCCTTGGTGCAATAGCATGCTGCAAATAATTTTGAGCATCCAATGGTTTTAAATCTTTAAGATTAATTATCATAATTTAATTGAACGCAGATTTTTATGATGATTAAGAATTATTATGATTTTTATCTGCGTTAGTCTTAAATATCATAACCATCAGTATTCTACATTTTCTTTAAATCCAATATTGAAAAATCACTTTCATCTTTTACGATTATATTGCTCAATTTTCCTAATTCATCAATTTCCATTTCTACCACATCGCCATCCTTTAACCACTGCTCTTGATAATTAGGGTCATTTAATTTACCTGTGCCATTTAATTCTAAAAAGCACCCAGTACCAACCGTTCCACTTCCGATTACATCACCAGCAAATACGTTTGTGCCATAACTGGATCGTTCAATAATTTCGGCAAACGTCCAATCCATGTCGGCTACATTGCCTTGGCTAACTTGTATGCCATTTACCCAGCATTTCATGTTTAAATTCCATGCTTTACCAATATGGTTTGGTTTGCAAGGCACTTCAAATTGTTCTAATTCATCTAAGGTTACCAGCATGGGTCCAATTACAGTACTAAAATCTTTTCCCTTTGCAGGACCAAGGTTTAAAAGCATTTCCTCCATTTGCAATGTTCTTGCACTCATATCGTTCATTATCATTAAGCCGCCAATGTATTCATCTGCTTCGGCAGCTTTTATATTTCGTCCGCTTTTGCAAAGTACAATGGCAGCCTCTAATTCAAAATCTAATTTTTTAAAATGATCGGGCATACAAACAATATTACCTGGGCCTTGTATGCTATTATGATTAGTAAAATAAAAAATTGGGTATTGGTCAAACTCTGCAATCATATCTACCTTACGATTACGCCTAGCTGCGGCAACATGTTGCCTAAAAGCATACCCATCTCTGCAACTAGTAGGGAAAGGCACTGGCGCTATTACCTCTGCTTCGTTATAATTAATAGTGGCTGCTCTTTTTCCTAACATTCCTTCTTTAATTTGCTTTTCGGCCGATATGGCTATAGGCATATAATCATCCCAAAAATTTAAAAACATTGCCATGGTATTAGGCAATTCGTTATTAACCGTATCGGCATCATACAAAACATCATTTACTAAAAATGCTAATTGTGGATGATGGTCTTTTAAGTAGGTTACTAATTTCATATTGGTAATTGTAAAAAATTATTTTATCAAAGGTAACAATGTACAAATTGATTGAATAAAAAAACCTCCGCAAAATGCAGAGGTTTACAATATATAGTGTTGGGTTAGTTATTCAACATTAACGGCATCACTAACATTAGTAATTCTTCGTTTTCATCTTGCTCAGTTGGTTTTATTATTCCTGCTTTTGTGGGTGTGCTTAGTTCCATATTTATTTCGGCAGTATCTGCCCCATTAAGCATTTCAATTAAAAATTTTGCATTAAAGGCAATTTGTAAATCTTCTCCATCGTATTGGCATTTCATTCGTTCATTTCCTTCAAAACTAAAGTCAACATCTTGTGCTGCCAATTGCAATTCGCTACCGGTAATGTTTAAGGCTACTTGATTGGTGCTTTTATTACTAAATACACTTACACGGCGTAATGCATTTTGAAAATCATTTTTATTCACCGTCATTTTATATGGATTATCAACTGGTATTACCACTTTATAATCGGGGAACCTAGCATCAATTAACCTACACACTAACTCTGTACCGCCATGCTTAACAAATAAGTGGTTGCTATTATAGCTAACCGTTAATTCATCTTCATTATCAGGCAAGCTGCTTTTTAGTAAGCTCAATGGTTTTTTGGGTACAATGAAGCTATCTTTTTGTGGGCAGCTTACATCAGTTCTTGTATAACGTACAAGTCTATGTGCATCTGTAGCTACAAAAGTTATACCTTTTTTATCTAACTCAAAAAATACACCCGTCATTGCTGGGCGTAAATCATCGTTGCTTACTGCAAAAATAGCTTTGTTTATGGCAGTTACTAATGCTGTACTTGTCATGGTAAAGGCATTAGCATCATCAGCTGTAGGTTCTTTAGGGAAATTATCTGGGTTTTCGCCCATTACTTTATATTTACCATTATCGCTGGTAAGCTCTACACCAAAATTTTTATCAATAGTAAACGTTAAGGGTTGCTCTGGAATATTTTTTAATGAGTCCATCAAAATTTTTGCAGGTATACACACTTTCCCGCTATCTTTTGCTTCAATATCTAAATGCACTTTCATCACCGTTTCTAAATCAGTAGCTACGACAGTTAGTTTGTTTTTTTCTATTTCAAACAAAAAATCTTCTAAAATAGGTAGTACTGTATTAGCATTTATAACACCACTTATTTGTTGCAATTGTTTTAGCAATGTTGATGAGGAAACTATAAACTTCATAAATTATATCTTTATTTGAGCAAATATAAAAGTAAGTAGGCTA
>Ga0209550_10000930_pt1 | contig 28342 bp, 22 predicted proteins | sample LauGreSuBDMM15SN_2_FD_187567 | JGI IMG/M metagenome (GOLD analysis project Ga0209550, IMG submission 187567) | Freshwater lake microbial communities from Lake Michigan, USA - Su13.BD.MM15.SN (SPAdes) (version 5) | ecosystem: Environmental > Aquatic > Freshwater > Lake | place: Lake Michigan... | reverse complement strand
AAAGTAGTGTAACACATGGATAAATACTCCATAAGAGAGTATTTTCCATGGACCAACTGTTAACAATTCAAGACGGCATTATTAAAATTGCCAGCGTATCTTTAAAAACTGTCATAGGCGATATTTCGCACACTGGCAGTTTTTGTCTGTTCGGCGATGCCACAATAAACGGATCGCTTAATGTTGATACAATCACTGTTAGAAATTTAATCACTAGTGGTAGTTCGAGTGCGGGAAATTCCAGTAATAACTGGATAGTAAACACCGAAGCTGAACTCAACGGTGCTGGATTAGATTGGACCTGGGGCAATGATAGTACCCAACTAATTTATAGAACAGGCAAAAGAATTTGGACCAATGCAAATTTTGATATTGCGGGCGGATCTACTTACAGAGTAGACAACATTCCGGTACTGTCACTAAACGAGTTAGGCCCAACAGTTATCAGCAGTAATCTTACCAAAGTAGGAACTTTAAACAAATTAAAAGTTGCAGACGATGCTGACATTGGTGGGTTTGCTTTTTTTAACAGCACTTATGGACGACTTGGATTGGGTACAGAAGATCCTAGTCTTGCCATAGACATTGTTGAAAATAATGTTAACATTACAATCGGTAGCCCAGATACAAATTTGGCAACTATCGGTACATATTCAAATCACGATGTTGGTATTATCACAGACAACATCACTCGAATACTTGTAAAAAACAATGGCGAGATTGTGGTTGGTAATGAAGCAAGTAAAACTGGTGTGGTTCGTATCTACGGTTCATTATATGTGGATAACTTGGTCACCGATACTCGTGTTGATCGTAGCAGTCCATTACAATTCCAAGCCACTAGAGATAGAAGTGTTTACGGTCTTGGATTATCGTGGAATGGCACAGGCGCAGTAAAACAACTAATCATGCGAGACAGCCCTGATCGTTTGTGGACTGGTGAAGGTTTTGATATTGGTGAAGATAAAAACTATTACATCAACGGACAACCAGTTGTTTCCAGCACAAGTTTGGGTTCTGGTATTACACAAAGTAATTTAACTACCGTTGGCGTATTGAATACACTGATTGTGGGCGGCGAAACAACCTTGCTTAAAAACCTAACTGTGGAAAATGGTTACATCAAAGCAGAAAGATTATGGTTCAACCAGGCAGGACGCAGTTTAGAAATTGATCATACTGGATTCAAATCCAACACCAGCTATGAGGTATCAGTTCAACAAAGCAGTGTACTCTACGGTGATGCCAATGTGGTAGAAATTGGTGACAAGACTAACACTAGAAAACCTGTAAAAGTGTTTGGGCCATTAAGTGTTGGCATCAACAATCCAGATCCTGATTTGAATTTCAGTGTAAGTGGTGATGTCAGTATTGGTAACAAACGATTTACCAACGGCGCTTCTGCTCCTGCTTCAGGCAGTTACGAGCTTGGAGACATGTGTTGGAATACCAATCCCCAAGCATCCGGTCACATTGGTTGGGTTTGTGTGAGTGCAGGTAATCCTGGACAATGGTTACCTTTTGGTGAAATTAAACCTCAATAAACTTGACCTTATGCCTTATTAGTGTATAATTACTGTATGCGGACTTAGGCATTCATCCCGCAATATAAACTCTGCATGTCATTGCTAATCTTAAGGAGATAAACAATGGCAAAATTTTACTCAACAAAACATTACGGACACAACATTGGTCTGTCAGCAGTATTCCGTCAACCCAACGCAGAGCACAGTCACTGTCATTTGCTACACGGATATAGTCTAGCATTTACATTCACATTTGGTTGTGATACATTAGACAATAAAAATTGGGCAGTGGACTTTGGTGGACTCAAACCGCTGAAAGCATGGCTGGAAGATCACTTTGATCACAAGTTGGCTTTGGATAAAAGTGATCCACATCTAGCCAAGTTCCAAGAACTGGAAGCATTGGACCTAGCTGAGATCAGAATATTTGATGGTGTAGGGGCAGAGAAATTTGCGGAACATGCTTTCAATTTTGCTGATAAATTGATCAGAGAAAAGACTGATAATCGTTGTTATTGCGTCAGGGTGGAATGTGCAGAACATGGTGCCAACTCAGCTATCTACGAAGGTTAAACACTACTGGCGTCTTTGGGCCAAAGCATTGGGAGAAAAATCAGGCAGTTCGGACGATGAATCGGATCGAATTGCTTGCATTCGTACAGTAATTGTGTTATCATATTTACTTACAAATATTTTTATAATCTTAGGTGTTATCCGACACTGGTAAAGGCACACATGAAACGTATAGGCTATGCTTGCAAATGGTTAGATGATGCTAGTGAAGTGAGAGGCATGAAGGTCAATGCCGCTAACAGAGTAATGAATGGTCGCAGTACCACCATGCGATGGTTGCGTGAACATCCACTCGAAGCTGAACAACGTCAATATGACTTGATGAATCACAACACAAGTGCCGCAGTTAAAATGATTGAGCGGGTGGCACAACTGCCAGCTGAACGCAGAATGATGCGTATTGGATCTGAAATGCTGAGTGGGTACACTGAAAAAGATTGGATCAAATGGTGGCAACATCCGGATCAACAACAGCATTGCGAACGCATCTTTGCTCCAGTAGGTGAAGCCGCTCGTAAGCATGATGTGCGTATCAGCTTTCATCCTGGACAATTCTGTGTGTTAGCCAGTGAAAATCCTGGCATTGTGGAACGCAGTATTGAAGAGTTTGAATACCATGCGGACATGGCTCGCTGGATGGGCTTTGGTAAAACATTTCAGGACATGAAGATCAATGTGCATATCTCAGGCAAACGTGGTCCAGAGGGTATCAAAGAAACATTAAAGAAATTGAGCCCTGAAGCTCGCAACTGCATCACCATTGAGAATGACGAAAATTGCTGGGGAGTAGACAGCAGTATTGAGCTGATAGATCATTGTGCGCTGGTGTTGGATATTCATCATCATTGGATTCGCACTGGTGAGTACATTCAGCCCACAGACGACAGAGTCAAACGCATCATTGATTCATGGCGCGGTGTAAGGCCAGTATGCCATTACAGCGTGAGTAGAGAAGATGTGTTGGTAGATCATCCAGTTGATGTGTTACCAGATCATATGTCCCTGCTGGCATCTGGCTACAAGAAACAAAAGATGCGGGCACACAGTGATTGGTACTGGAATCAACCAGTGACTGACTGGGCGCTGGGCTTCTGGGATAACTTTGACATCATGTGCGAAAGCAAAGGCAAGAATTTGAGCAGTGAGCAAGTATACAATCGAGCTGTAGAGCTCAAATTGGTATAGGAATTATGAAACAAATACATGGGAAATAACACTAGTAGAAAGGGTCAGCGCAATTCGCAAAGACCAGCACCACGTCAATCAAGTCCAAAACTATCTCGAGACCAACTGATACATAGATTGGAAACTCTTAGAGAAGAGATAGAAGAAAATTTTAATTTGAATGATCAGCGTAAAGCTCGTATTCAAGAGGACATGGCTCGTTACTCCGAGCAATTAAACAAATTGATATAAGGGCGCAAGGCCCTTATATTATTTTACCGCTTTTGGAGCACGTGGCTTTTTAGCCGCTGGTGTTTTCTTAGCTGGTGTTTTCTTAGCTGTTGGCGCTTTAGCTGGTGCAATAGACTCAACTACTGCTTGTACAGCTTGCTCGGATACTTTTGTAACTTCCGCAACTGCTGTTTCAACTTCAACTTTGTAAGGTACTGCTGTTACTACTTCCGCAGGTTTACCTGTGAAAAACTCTTTAATTTGTTTGAACATTCTATGTTCCTCCTTGGTGAAATATTTATACGATAAATACTGTTATGTACAACTTTATTAGATATGTCAGCTTAAATGAAGGTAAAACACCCAAGACATTGGTTCACACCAAGTTACCCTATGCCAAGGATGACCTAGAACCCAGCATGAGTGAAGATACCATAGACTATCACTACGGCGAGCTGTATGGTGGATATGTGAAGCGTTTTAACAAAGGCGAAGGCGATGCCAACTTCAATGAAGCGGGTGCGTTTTTACACGATATTTGGTTTACCCAGTTTCAAAAACCCACAAGGTCCAATGAACCTGACGGGTCAGCAGGCGAATTTATAAACAAACATTTTAAAACTTTTGACAAGTTCAAGGATGCATTTGCCAAAGAAGCCATGGGGATACAAGGCAGCGGTTGGGCATACCTAGCACGTAACGGCACCATCAAAACTATTAAAAATCACGAAGTGCGAATGGACATTGTATTACTAGTGGACTGGTGGGAACATGCGTGGGCATTGGATTACCAAGCTGATAAAAAAAGCTACCTAGCTAATCAATGGAAAATTATCAACTGGAATGTTATCAGTTCTAGGGTCGGCTTAGCATCTAGTTCATAAATATTTTCATGAAAATCACAAAAATACCAGGGCTTGGGAGATTTGGCATCTACATTGACGATGTGAATTTTGCTACAATAACCAATGAAGAATGGCTACATATTGGACAACTACATCTAGAGTCGTTGGTGACCATACTTAGGAATGTCACTATTGCACCAGCAGAATATGAACGGAGAATGGCGCAGTGGGGCAAACCAAGACATTTAGCAGACTATCAGCTGGGTTTAAAATATGCCAACGGTGGAGAAGTTGATCCTGTAGACCAGGCTGTTACAAATCAAGCCAAACACATCATGGCTTCCGAAGTAGGGCCAGACTCAATGATTGCTAGAGTTGCTGGTGGAAGGGATAAAGATGGAAATCCGCTAGGCATGTTTGCAGAAGGCGAATTACTATGGCATAGTAACGAAAGCGGCAATTTGTGTTTTTCACCGTTTGTGTCACTGTTAGGCGTGAAAAATGTAGTAGGATCTGCTACTGGATTTGTAACGACCGCAGATTGGTACGAAGAACAATCCAGTAGCTTTCAATCCGAACTGGATGAAATGATCATCAAACATGAGTTTACTCCTGGCAAAATCAATCCAGGTTTGAACATGGAACAAGACCTTGTGATGTATAGAAACATGTGTCCTGAACCTTCGGAGATTCCGTTGATCATACAAAGTCCTGGAGGAATAAAAGGACTGCACTACAGTGTAAACACCATTAATTCAATCAAGGGCATGAGCCATGCAGATTCGCAAAAAATATTTGATCATATCAACAAAACCTTGTTTGTTGAAAAATACATCTACGACCATTGGTGGCCGCAAGACAATGATTTACTGTTGTTTGATAATTCCATAACACTGCATAGACGTTTGGGAGATATTAAAAACAGATTGTGTTATCGAATACAGTTTGATATTGATAATTTAGACGTTTCTAAAAACCGTTATTTTAAAGAACCGTTTGCTTCTGCATATCGAGAAGAACTTAAAAAACTTAAAGAATTCTATCAACCTAAAATTGCCCAATAGTTTTTAAACTACTGACGGGCATATCCCAAACTTTGCGACTTTCTACGCCTTTTTCCTGGGCAAACTTCTTAGCGTCACAGCTTCCGCAAACATGATAATAATTGTTTGTTAGACGCTTGGGATCCATTTCTCCCTTATCTCTTTTAAAAATACCCTGACAGCAGTCACATCGAAAGACAATGACTGTTTTTTTACGACTGTAAGTGTGGTGCTTGCCTCGCTTACTAGTGCGTATATGCTGTGTTTGAATAAATTCAGTGTTGATATACATGACTGTATTTACATTAAGGTTATAAAAAGACTTTGATAAATATTGTCAGAGGGCACAAAATGATTACAATTTCAATATCAGCAAAAGAAAAAATCAAGGATTTACTCCTTGAAGAAAACAATCCTAATCTAGCGTTACGTACATTTGTACAGGGCGGTGGATGCAGTGGGTTTAGCTATGGATTCACGTTTGACGAAGTAACAAACGAGGATGATTTTGAAATTCCCCTAGACGAATTTCGAGTACTTGTAGATGCAATGAGTATGCAATATCTGTCAGGTGCAGAAATAGATTATAAAGACGATTTACAAGGCAGTTCATTCAGCATAAAGAATCCTAACGCAACTACAACTTGCGGGTGCGGTTCTAGCTTTGGAGTTTAATAAATGGCACAACAACTAGTAGACATTGGTATTCAAGGTAACGACGGTACTGGCGACAGTATCCGAACATCGTTTGATAAAGTAAATCAAAACTTTACAGAAATTTATGCAATTTTTGGCGGTGGTGGAACCATTGGATTTGGCAATCTAAGCGATGCGCCAGTTATTAATTCATTTACCATAACAGGCACAAGTGGTAACGGCACCACAGCCACAGTTACATTTACAAATCCGGACGTTGCCGCTCGTGTTCTTAATCCTGCACATGTTGTAGGAACTCCGTTTGTGGTTGGACAAAATATTGTAATCAGTGGTGTAACACCTGGGGGTTATAACGGATCACATGTCATTACTGGAACTAATACTGGAAGTGTAAGTTTTGCCAATGCAACCACTGGATCCGTTACTGTAGGATCAACTCCGGGTGTTGTTAGAACCACTGCTCAATACAGTCCAAATCAAGTTATAATGGCCGGTACTACTGGCGGGACATTGACTGCTAGAAATGTCAGAGGCACCGGTGGCATTACTATTGATACAACTAGCAATTACGATTTGATTATCAGTTCTGCAAATGCTGGTTTGATTGGAGATACAAAACCAGCACTGGGTGCAAGTATCAATGCTAACAACGTATTTGGTATTGGTAACTTGGCAGATCCAAATCAAAATTTAGTCACAGCTTTTAATGCATTGTGGCCAGGCAATCCTACAGACTTTGATCATCTAGCAGTCAATGTTGGATACGCAAACAGAAGTTATGTTCGAGTTTCAAATGGTGTGGTGGTGGGTCCGTTGAAACCTCGAGAAGAACCCGATGTTCCACAAATAACTAATACAGATTACGACCCAACTTTAAAAGGAAACTTTTTAAGTTCAGAAGCGGTAAGCCGTAAAAACGTAGTATTGCGCAAAGGCGACACCATGACTGGTGCGCTGACGTTGAACGATCATCCTGCGCCAATGGCAGGCTTTGGTGCGGCAAATGGCGCTGATGATTTGCAAGCAGCCACAAAGTTTTATGTTGATAACAGCACATATTACAGCGGAACTAATTTGTATGTGTCAACAAAAGGCGATGATTTACAAACCAAGAGTCCATTGGGTCGAGAAGGTCGCGCATGGCAATATGCTTATCGTAGTGTAGGTGCGGCATGTCTGGCAGCTGAGAATTTGATCAGATTGTCTACAACTGAACCAGGGCCTTATCGACAGACTATTGCTTACACTGTGGGACCAACACAGTACAAATCAACAGTGCAAAGTGTTGTGCTCAGTGGAGGCAACAGTGGAGTGACTGGTTACGAGAATGTTGCCAGTTTGATGCAATCAAACAAGCAATTTATTCAATATGAAACTATTGCTTATTTGAATAAAAAATATGTAAACGATTTTATATTTGACAACGCAACTTATACTACTATTATTGGAGATATTGTTAATGGAGTTGGGTACGATTTATTACTAAGTTCCACAGATGGAACCAGTTTAACCACGTACAACTCTACCACAGAAGCAACCAAGTTATACAATGGTTACAATTCTTCTATCATTGCTAACCAACTAACACAAATTATCGATGGTATTAATTACGCTAGAGATCAAATTTTAGATTATGCCTACAGCACATCAAGTACACAAACTTATATTGGCAATGTTGTAACTGCTCTTGCGGATGACCTTGCGTTGGGAACCAACTACAAAAGTCTGCAAGTTGGGCTGGCATTTGACAGTGCAAGCACTGGGCTGAGTGATGCGGAGATTATAGATTTATTGGACGATAGTTCCATTACTGTGACCAGTTTAGTTGACACTGGATCAGCTATAACTCTCAACTTTGCTGTGAAAGACGCATTACCGTATGTTGTTGGTAGCAGTATCATTGTTGAAAACATGTCGCCTTCTGGCTACAACGGCACATTTACTGTTATTGCAGTAACTAATCAATCTGTAACTTACGCCAGTTCTTTTGTTAGCACATTAGTTGCTGGCGGAAATATTGTCAAGAACAATGTCATTCAGAATATTTTAAATGCAAACGGTGTTCCAACATCACCCACTGCTGTTACTTCATTAACAACAAATACAAAACTAATACGAGATATTATTTCAATTGGATTGAATCCAAGTCCAACTTTTGGATCTCTTTCTACCACTAGCACAGGACAAGCAAGTGCGCAATTATTGCTTTTAGAAAATATTGATTTTATACAAGCTGAAATTGTTGCATACTTGTTGGCCAACTATCCAAATTTATCATACAACAAATCCAAATATCAACAAGATATAAAATATATTGTTTACAGTTTAATTTATGATTTTATGTATGGCGGAAACACACAAAGCATTTACACAGCCAACAGATATTGGATAAACAACGTACTACAAATTTCTGCAAATGAACAAGCACCAACAGCAGATTTTATTTCCTATATAGGTACTTTAGCTAATAAGATTGTTATCAATACTGCACCAGTTAAAATTTATCAAACAACTGTAACACAATACACAAACGAAACATACAGTGGTGGAGTTGCTGTAGCTTCAAGTATTACTGCAAATATTAATATAATTAAGAATATTGTTAATAACACAGCTAGAAATCCAAATGTTGTTGCACAAACATTTGGTAATGCCAGTGTAATTCTAACGACTGCAAGAACAAATGTTCTAGCACTGTCTTCATCAATGCAGACTTTAGCTGTGACATTCACAAATCTCAACAGTCCTGTATTGAACAATGCAACAATTAACAGCACCATTAGTAACTTGTTCAAAGTTATCACAGACTTGTTAATATACGGTGTATCTACTAGATCAGTACCCACATATAATACTCCTGCGGGTCTTGCATTAAGTTATCAACATGCACAGGCAGCAATTATTGCTAATTTGAATTTTGTTGCAGACGAAACAGTAGCATGGATGAATATCAACTTTCCGGCTGTTACAGGAATAAATGATAAATCTAAACGAGATCTTAAGTATCTAATGGAAGCAGTGGTGTACGATCTTGGATACGGAGGAACTACTGGTAATTCTGCATCTGTAAGAGCCGCTCAATTGTATTGGTTCAATGGCATCACAACAATTCTAGGACTTAACGGATCAACACAGGCATGCGGCGCGGCCATTAACTATGCTCAAAGTATCATTGTCCAAGTTGCTCAAAATACACTAGTGAGTCCCGTTTACTCAGGAACTGCCCAGGTTAGAAATGGCATTTGGGCAGATGGTTCTGCAACCAGTACTAGAGTTAATTCACTATTTGCAACAATTAAAGACATAGTTGCCAATAATACAGCAACAACTGCTGTATATCCAGTAACAAGTTCATATGACAGTAGTTTACAAACAGCTCGCAATGTTATTGTTGACAACAAGGTTTCTATTACAGCCGCCACAGTCAATTATTTGACCACAACATACACAGGTAGTTTTGCCTACAATGAAGCAACTTGTTTTAGAGATTTAGGATATATCATTGATGGCCAGATTATTGACTTGTTAACTGGTGGTAATTATCAAAGTGTTAACTCTGGTAAAAGTTATTATAGGAATGCATCAGCAAGATTTGCTATTAGCACACAACTAACTGAAACATTAGATGGTATAAATTTTGCAAGAGACTTAGTACGCCAAGTGTTAACCAACACCACCAGATCACGCTTCCAATCAGTTTATACACAGACTATTGACCTTACAAAAACATTAAATGACAGCGGAATTAATAGCGGTGCTGACTCTGCCGCAGTTGCAACATTCAAAGCAAACTATAAGATCATCACTGACATTATTAGTCAAGGATATGGAGTTGCTCCAACTGCCACATATGGTACTGGTATCTACACTGTTACTTTCAACAATGGTGGTTTGGGATATGTTGACCAAGGTGGCAAGATTATTGTGGGAGAAACCAGTGGTATTGATATTATCCCAGGAAAGATTTTATTAGGTAATACGTCAAATGCATTAGGGCAAATTGTATCATATGCATCGGGATTCGATCTTGGTCAATCAAACGATGCTATTACATTACGATTGACTCAACCAGGATTCTTTACAGTGGGTGAAACATTGGACTTTGGTGAAACTGTTAGTGCTCTTAACATAACCATTTATGTTGAAAGCGGCACTTACTTTGAAGACTATCCAATCAGATTGCCAGCCAACTGCACCATCAGTGGTGACGATTTCCGCCGCACAATCATGCGTCCATTGAATCGTATAAGTCAAAGTCCATGGAGAAACGTATTCTTCTTTCGCGATGCAGTTATTGACGGTATACAAACTGGTAAAATTAACTTTGGCACCAACTATGCCAACGATACCACCGCGGCCACAGCCACAATCAGTGCTATCAGCGGATCTATCACAGTTACACTTGGCAACAATGTTCAAGCATTGCAATCATGGATTGGTAAAATCTTTATGGATGCGGCCAGTGAAACTGGAACTGCCGGCAAGGCCTACATTGATTCTGTCAGTAGCAATGTTTTAAACTGCACAGTTATCTATCCATTTACCGCCATAACAACTTATACCGCAAGCAACTGGTATATATGGGGCACTGATAATTACGGACGACACTATTTGACTAATCCGTTGTTGGTTGAATCAGACACCAACCCTGCTAAGAATAACAAAGACATTGACGTGTTTTTAGTTAACGATGCAACTCGCATTAAATTATTTGGCGCTCAGGGCCACGGCGGATTCATGATGGTGCTTGATCCAGAAGGTCAAATTAAAACCAAATCACCGTATGCTCAGGAATCTGCTTGCTTTAGCGGAAGTCTTGGTTCCGCAAGACGATTTGCCGGCGGACAATACATTGACGGATTTGCTGGCAGACTATCTGGTGTTGTTACAAATATTGCCAACAGCGGTAAAACTGTTACTGTGTCCGGCGGTGTGTTTAGTGGTTTAGATATTCGACCACCACAAACACCTTGTGCATTCTATGTGTCAGGTTTCCGTTATCAATTGAACGATGTGGTCAGTTGGACTCAGACCATCGACGGCAGTGGAAATGTAACTGGTGGCACAGTGGTTTTAACATTGGACAACAGTACACCATTTAATCTCACTGGTGCTTATAATTCAAACACTAGTATTTTTTCTAATTTGCTTGGTTATGTTATTGAGTCAACAAACTTGGATATGGTTATTGGTTCTAACTATAGAACAGCTCGTGCAGGTCTAACATATTTACAACCAGCCAATGTAGTAAATGCTCTTGGAAAATTATTAGTTCTACAAGGTATAAACAATGCAAAAACTGCTATCAATGCATTGAGTATTTCAGCCGGTGACAAAACAAAAATGAGTACCAACTTGTCGTTGGTAAACAGTATTATCACCAATGGCGTGTCTGCATTGCCAATACTAAGCTATCCTGGCATTGATGACGGTTCAAACAAAGGCAAAGCGGCAACTATTATTCGAGCCAATAGAACATTTATACAAAGTGAAATTGCGGCATGGATCAGCAGTAATTATAATACTCAAACTATAAGTGGGTACAGTTCAGCAACAAGTCAACGTGACGCAGGATATGCTGTGGATGCAGTGACATACGACTTGTTGTATAGTGGAAACAGTGCGGTATGGGACTACTCATTGTCATTCTTTTACAGTAGCAGTGCTGTTGGTGCGTCGTTTACAGGCAGTATCAGTGGAACAACACTGACTGTTACTCTTTTAAGCACTGGTACATTGGCAGTTGGACAGATTATCAACGGTGTTGGTGTCACAACCAATACTACAATTAGATCACAAGATTCAGGAACAGCTGGTGGTGCTGGGACGTACACAGTGAGTTTCACACAAACCGTTGGATCGCAGGCTATGACTGCGGCCGCAACCAACAGCTACAACACACAAAGTATTGTGTTTGCATCAGCCATGGGTCGATTAAACACTGTGTTACAACAGGTTATTACCAACACACTAGTGACTCCAAGTTCCGGCAACGAAGTAACTCAGAACACAACATTATCTGCGGCAACTGCAACAGAACAGCTTAGAATGACTGAATTAGTCAGCATCATTGTTGACTATTTGTGCGAAGGGTTGATGAACAACGATGTTGTTGTGTCGTTAACAAATGGTAGTCAAACTGTTCTTGCAACAAATAATCCATCGTTGGTTGTGGGAGCAACAATTGCCGGCACTGGGATACAAAGTGCCACAACTATTTCCAGTGTTACCGCAGGCACTGGTTCAAATGGAATACCGTTGGGATATAGCAGTGTTGTAATGAACAAGACTGCAACTGCAACAACAGTCAACACATACGCAATACTGAGTGGTACTGGTACTTCAGCAATAGCTAGAACTTTGCCAACCATATCCAGTTACACTGGATTCTCCAATGGTGATTACACCACCATTACTAATGCTGTTCCAACCATTAAAACTAACACAATATCTTATTTGAACGGTGGTGCTGGCATTGGTATTAACATAGAAATGGGCGGCAACAAGAGCATGTTGGCCAATGACTTTACTCAAGTTAACGATTTGGGATATGGTATTTTGGTTGCCAATGCTGGCTTAACTGAACAAGTTAGCACATTCACTTACTATTGCCATACTGGTTATTGGGCCAAGAGCGGTGGCCAATTACGAAGCATTGCTGGTTCAAATGCAAATGGTAATTATGGATTACGAGCAACTGGTTTTGATGTGACAGAGTTGCCAGATTCAACTAATATGTTATCAAACATGATGCAAAGTGCTATTGTCTACAAACAAGGACAATTCTCTAGTGCTATGACTCCGTCTGCAACTCAGCAGGCTCTCAAAGTTTATATCATTGGTTGGGAATATATTCCTCAGGGCAAGTCTGAATTAGAGATTGACCACACTGCCAGCGGCGGTGGCGTGGTGCGTTATGAAGTTAGCACAGTAACTCACACTGTGGTTACTATCAACGGACAAAACGTTCTTGAGTTGCAATTGAGCACTGCTGGAAATAATGGAACCAGTACTACTGGTCTTAACTATGCGTTGTATGACGGACAAGTTGTAACTATACGTGTTTTACAAAATTTCAAGTTTGTAAACATTGACAACGTTAAACCAGTACGTCCAAGCACAGCTTTACAATTCTCTGAAAACTTAGGCGACATTTATCGTATTATTGCTTACAATTTGATTGAATCAACAGGCGAACCGTTTGCATTGGGTTCAGGAGTCAGTATCTTAGGAACTGACAGTAGCTTTAATTACTACAAATTGATTACAGATATTTCATCTATTGCCAAAGGTGATCCTGTTTTCACAGCCAATGCCGTAGTGGCATACGGTGGTGCTGGCAACGCTACCAACAGTGTTATATTAACTGTTAGAGGTGTAATTGGCACGATTGCTGTGGGACATATAGTAGGCGGCATTGGATTTACAACACAAACAGTGTCCGCAGTTACTACTAATACCGCAACATTCACAGGCGTAATTAGCGCATCAACACTGACAGTAAGTGCCTTGACTGGGACCATAACAGTTGGAATGGGAATCACTGGCGGTTCAACTGCGGCTGGAACATATGTTGTTGCACAGTTATCCGGTAGTGCTGGGTTAGCAGGCACATACACCATCAGTCCAGGCAGTCAAACAGTTAGTGCTGTGGCAATGACTGGTGTCACACAAACTGTAACACTAAACGCATTTCCTACTGCTGTGCCAGTGGGCCCTGTTACATTCTCGCTTCGTTCTCAAGGAAGCAAAGTTGGTGATACAAAAATTGGTATTGTTGAAATTACCAACTCCAGTTCTACAAATCAACTTAACAAAGGAATATTTGTAACTGCATGGAACGGGCGTACACATCGAATTATCAGTTATACTGAGTCGGTCACTGCATCTGTTGGAACTTACGATGTGTCCAGCACTGGAACTAATTTAAAAGTTACCAGTGTGGCTGGATCTATCAAGGTGGGCCAATTGGTACAGGGTACAGGCTTCGATGGCACTCAATATGTCAGCGTGATTGTAAGTACTGTCACTGTTGGCACACAAGTTGATGTAACTGTTACATTGTCAAAGGCTCCTATGAGTTCGCCTAGTGGACAAGTAACATTTGGTATTCCTGCCAATGCATATTTGACTATAGATGCAAATCCTGTTTATAATAACGGTGCTATTGGTACAAGTGTTAATAGTATGACTTATGTGAGTCAAGAACTGTTGCCAGGTAGTACATCATCTAAAATTATAACTTATAAGATTCCGTATAACGCCACAAGTGCTACCAGTAACTATGCAATATTTCCTCCTGTAGATAGTACACTAACACTTGCAAATAATTCTGTTACAGCATACAACGGTGCTTATCAAGTGGTTGGTGTTGCAAATTCAACACAGATTACGGTTGCATCAACCAGTGCATTGGCAGTAGGCATGGTTGTTAGTTCTGCTTCAAGTGGCACAGTTATTCCAAACGGCACTATTATTCAAAGTATCGATAGTCCCACAACTTTTACAGTTAGTCCTAGTTGCTGGGTGCCAAGTGGTGCAACAGTCAGTGCTATCACAGTTGCTACCCTTGCAAGTCTATCTCCTAGTGTGAGTATTGGTAGCGGTTATACATTTGGCTCAGCACCCACAGTGAGTATTGTTACTTTACAAGGGCAAGTGGCCCCTGTGCGTCCAGCAGTGGCAACAGCCACTGTCAATATTGACGGCACAATTAATATTGCAATTGTTGATCCTGGATATGGATACAGTGCCACACCTGGAGTTACTGTAACTGGCGGGTCTGGAACATGTCCAGCAATTACAGCGGCATTGTCCAATGCTCCAAGTACCAGCGCAACTACAACAGGTGGTGTTTCAACCACTACCATGAAAGTGTTGTATCCCACTGATCCAGGCAAATCAGGAACTGCCACAGCAACTACAAATGCGTCAGCTACATTGTCCACATCAAGTGTTGCTGTGACAACTGGTGTGTTGACGGTTGGCACAGTGTCAGGAACCATTGCAGTTGGTATGGTGTTGTCTGGTGCCAGCATTGCACAATATCAATCAATCACTGTTACAGGTGTTAGCGGAAGCGGCACTACTGCTACAATCTCATATGCAACTCAAAGTGTTGTTCCGTTCATTGTTGGCCAGTTGATCACAATCAGCGGTGTGGGTACTGAAGGATACAACGGAACATATACTGTTGCAACAGCAAGCACAACTCAAGTGACTTATGCCAATACAACTACCGGTAGTACTAGCTTTGTCAGTGGTGTTGGTACTGCCAGCAGTAGAGTTTACACATACATCACTGCAAACATCAGCGGATCAGGTGCAGGAAGCACATGGCAAACGGCCACTACCGACGGTGTAAATCGTGCGGTTGCATCAGGAACAATCACTGCTACAAATAACATTATCACAGTAAGTAGCACTAGTGGATTAACCGTGAATGGACAAATTTCGTTCACTGGTTCTGCGCTGTTAGGTGGAGTCACTGCTGTTACCACCATTAACAATGTTTCTGTAGCTACCATTTATTACATCACACATATCACTGGAAACTTTATTGGCATCAGTGCAAGTGTGTACGGCGCACCGTTAACACTGATTTCTGCCAGCGGCAGTATGAATTTTTACAGTCCAGCGTTTGGTTACGGTGAAAGTATTGGTGTAAGTAATACTCCAACTAAATCTGGGTCTGGTCCTTACTTGGTTACATTTACTCTAAGTAAATCTATAACAATTACCAACGGTGCATACTATCAAGTTAGTGGAAACAACAATCCGTTGTACAACGGTTTCTGGGCAACCACAAGCAGTACTGGATCTGGCACTACATTAATTTTAAGTTATCAATACGATCCTGGCGCTTGGGCTGGTGTCACAGCAACATTCGTCAGTCGTGAATCTACTAGTGGATCCAGTACCAGCTTGGGATTAAGTAAGCCTTTCCCAATCACTGGTTCTGCTACGCTACGTGCAGGTTATCCAGCAGGTTCAGCCGCACAGATCACAGTTCGTATTAGTACATGTCGAGCCACAGGCCATGACTTCTTAGACATTGGTACTGGTGGTTTTAGTACTTCTAACTATCCTAACCAAATTTTTGGTAACGCATCTATTTCGTCCAACTCAAGTCGTCAAGTGGTTGAAGAAACCGTGGGTCGTGTGTTCTATGTGAGTACTGACGAAAATGGTATTTTCAATGTGGGTCGATTCTTTAAGGTTGACCAAGGTACTGGTACTGTGACATTTGCGGCAAGTATTGCGTTGAGCAACTTGGACGGTTTGGGATTCAAACGCGGTGTGGTTGTTAGCTCATTCTCAACTGACTCAACCATGACAGAAAATGCGCCTGACATTGTGCCAGTGCAAAGTGCTGTTCGTGGATTTGTTGACTTGCGTTTGGGTCTTGACTATGGTGGCAATCCTGTTGCGTCTAACACACTGATTGGTCCAGGTTTCCTTCCACTGAATGGCGCACTGGCCATGAAGTCAAACTTGAATCTTGGTACAAACTATATCAATAACTTGTACATGCAAACTGGTGTAACCAGTCCGTTTGATGGTGTCAACAGAATTTACGTTGACAACAGTGTGGCAGGAACTAATAGCCTATCTAAATTAAAAGACACTGGTATTGGAGCCAATGCAACATACGTGAGTCTAAGTGGACCAACACTGACTGTGACTGCATTGTTTGGAACGCTGTTAGTTGGGCAAACAGTTTCAAGCAGTGGCGGGTTCTTTACTGGGCAAAGAATTTCATCATTTACTACAGCAGGTAGTAATTTTGTAATTACTTTGGATACCAGTCCCGGAACTACTCCTACCAGCAACTTGGCTGTTACATTTACAAGTTTGGCAGGTGGCAACAATTTAATATATGATGCCACACAGGGATTATGGAAAAACATCACATTGCCAACAGGTGATGTGAACATCACCTATAACCGCAACAATGATGCAATAAGTGGCACATTGACCACTGCAATTCAAGCTGATAAGATTACCAACACCATGGTTAACTCAACGGCGGCAATTGCACAAAGCAAGTTGGCCATGACTGCTGCCAGTACTCGTGTCAATGCCACAAGCATTGTACAAGCTGATAGAGGATTGGCCAGTTTTGACAGTGCATATTTTACAGCGTCCAGTGGTTGGATTAGTCTAGCAAGTTCAAGTTCTATATCAACTGGCGTTGGGTACAACAAGTTACGTTATGTAAGTGCCAACAGCATACTAGGAAACTTGTCTGCCAGTGCAAGCACAGTGCAAGAAGTCACCGCAGGTGATGTTGTTACCGCAGGTGATGGTGTTAAAAATGCATTGTTTGCAGACAGTGGTGCGTTGACATTGGCGTACACTGCACCGTCAACCAGAGCTTATAGTGTAACCAACATTACCACTAGTGGCGCTGCCAGCAGTTTGATTAAATCTGCCAGCGATAAGAGTGTTAGTGTTGAAACTTTAAAAATCAAAACTTACACAACACTCAGCGTAAACAACGATGGTGTGACTTTGCAATTGAGTACTCCTGGTGGTGCAAGTGCAGGTACACCTGTTTACTTCATAACAGCAATTGGTGACACTACCAGCAATACTGTAATCACCACAACTGGTACGTTGGATACCACACTGGGAACAGTAAAAGCCACAGCAATTACCACAGGTGCCACTGCTACTCAGGGAACGCTGGTAGGCGATTGGAGACTACAGTCAGGCAGTGTTATCGATGCAAGTCTCGGCACATTAAAATCAATCAACTTGACTACTGGTGCGGCTGCTACTGGTGGAACACTAACTGGTCAATGGGCATTGGCAGCAAGTAGCAGAATTAATGCCACATCGGGTACGCTACAAAGTACAACACTGACTGCGGGTGCTACCACAACTGCTGGTACAATTACAGGTGCTTGGAGTATTGATGGTGCGCTAACACTGAGCAGTGCATCTAATTTGACTGTGGGCAGTGGTACCCTGGACATCAGTGGCGGTACATTAAAAACTATTACTTTAAACACTGGTGCCAACGGAACTGCTGGCACTGTGCAGGGTGCATGGACTGTTGTTAGTGGTAGCACATTTGTAGCAACCACTATACAAAATCAAGCAAACTCAGCTACTATAACTGCCAGCTCAGCTAATAATTTCAGTGACATTGTTAGACGTGGTAGTACAGGTGAATTTAGTGCAGGCACAATCACTGCCACGTTAAGTGGCAATGCTACTAGTTCAAGTAGTTGTTCTGGAAATGCCGCAACCATTACTGGACAGGCAAACTCAGCAACTATAACAGCCACCGTGGCCGCAACAGCTGATAGAATCTTGTTGAGAAATGCCAGTGGTCAAGGACAACTGGTTTCATTGTACACCAATGCACTGGTTGCTGGAGCAGATGCCGCTGGCACTGCGGCCACCACTGCAAGTATCCAAGGTGCTTGGAGTTTGACCAGTGGCAGTACATTACAAGCAACCTACGCTGACTTGGCAGAATACTATGAAGGCGATCGGGAATACGAAGTTGGAACTGTGTTGGTGTTTGGTGGCGATAAAGAAGTTACTACCACTGATGCAATCAACGACACTCGTGTGGCTGGTGTTGTGAGTAACACAGCGGCTTACAGCATGAACAGTGAATGTGCTGGTGAAAAGAATCTAATTGCACTGCAAGGTCGTGTGCCAGTCAAGGTAGTGGGTCGTGTTAAGAAAGGCGACATGCTGACCACTGCGGCCACTCCAGGTTATGCTGTCAAAGCATTGAATCCAACACTGGGTTCCATCATTGGCAAAGCATTGGAAGACAAAGACACTGGCGAGGCCGGTATCATTGAAGTTGCTATAGGAAGAATGTAATGGCTAAACAAAATATAAATGTTGGTACCAAGGCAAATGACAAAGCGGGTGATCCGCTACGCACTGCCTTTACAAAAATTAATGATAACTTCACTGAACTGTATACCTTGACAGGCGGTACCAGCACAGCATTGACGGAGCTGGCGCAGGATTATGCGGCACCCTTGTTCAATCATGCCAGCCACACCAACATCACTGCCACCTATGATGATGCCAATAACAAAATATTACTAACTGGTGTTGCGGCACAGGTACAAAGCAATTGGACTGCAACTACTGGTTTGGGAGTTATACTAAACAAACCCACACTGTTCAGTGGTAGCTATACAGACTTAACAAATAAGCCAACATTGTTCAGCGGCAGTTATACTGACTTAACAAATAAGCCAACCATACCTACCAGCTTCAGTAGTTTGGTGAACGGTGCTCACACACTGAGTCTTGGATCAACTGGTACTGTAACATTCCCAGACTCAACAGTTCAAAGCACAGCCTACCTAGCACCAACCACTGGCAACAATGTGATTAGCTCTGCAGAGCCTCTTACTATTAGTAGGAACGGCATGACCATCAAAGTCACATCAGCAGGCATGATACAAATGTCTTTTAACAGCGTAATCAATATCACCGGCCGCAGTTCAATTAACAATGCTGATTCGGTGGTTATCTCATCGCCCAACGGAGTCACTACTGCTGGTACTCAATACAATATTGGAGCAGTATTAGCATTGGGCGATCATTTAACAGCCACCATTGTAGACCACAGTTTTCATAGGATCTACAGACTAACTGTGATTATACGCAGTAAAGACACAACTCCTGGACTGGAACTAGTAGTAGCATACGCAATTATTGAACAGATACAATAACGGTAAATACACTAAACGGAGCAGAACATGGCTATACAACCAATCAACTTAGGCAACTACGCAAATGACGGTACTGGTGACGATTTACGTACTGCGTTTACCAAGGTAAATGCCAATTTTACAGAACTATATCAAGGTGCGGCTATTTCCACTGCCAGTAATAGCGGAGCAGGAGTTGGAGTTTTTAAAGATAAAAACGGAACTATTTTACGTTTCAAATCATTAACCAGCACAGACAGCAGTGTTACATTTACCAACAACACAGACACTGTCAACTTACGTGCCAATACAAAATTAGAAAATGACCTAACTCCAAGATTGGGTGGCAACTTGGACATCAACGGTCGCTTGATTTTTGGCACAGGTGCCAGCGATGTGCAAGCAAACGTATGGGGAACCAACTTACGACAACTCAGTGCCACAGTGCAACTGATGTTGGAAAGCGGTAATGTCAACATCAACATGGGAACATTTACCAATCCTGCTGGATTTCAAAGTGCCAACAACTACCCCAGCGGTTACACGTTAGACATGGGCAACTGGACTTTGGGAACTGACATTTCAAATAACCAACTGAATTTTGGCGCATTTTAAGCGATAAATATTTAAAACAAGGAGTGGTATGCCGCTATCAGTTTGGACACAACCCAGTGGATTTAAATTTACAAACAACGGGCAACCTTTCACAGCAGGGGTTTCCATTGATCTCACGTTACCACTGAACACCAGCATAAGCGGCGTTAGTCTCAGAATCATATCTGGCGAATTGCCTTCAGGCTTATTCTTGATAGGCACACACATCATTGGCAGTCCGTTTATTAAGAAGAATAAGACAGACTACAGTTTTTGTATCAGAGCTAGCAAAGCTGGAGAAATTTCAGATAGAACATATAAATTGTCTCTAACTGAACCCAATGCGCCAACTTTCATAACAAATCCAGGCGAGCTTGATATTGGATTACAACAGCAATATTATGTGCTGGATGGCAGTTATGTAAATTATCAACTGGAGTCTATTAATCTTGCAGACGATAGACAGCCAGTGTCGTATTTTATATCCAGTGGCGATGGCACATTACCGCCTGGGTTGACACTCAGCAAGGACGGAGTAATTTCAGGATACATTATTCCTGTGTTAACAATCTTGCCTAATGATGGCGATGGTAACTATGACGGATCTATTTACGATGCCATAGCATTTGACTTTGGTCCAAGACCAAGTAATGGATTTGACAACTACTCATACGATGATGTGTTTTTTGACTTTTCAGTTCCTACTCAACAAGTGATCAGTCTCAACGCAAACTATCAATTTAGAGTCACCATAACAGACGGTGTTGACTCTACTCAACGATTGTTTAGAATTTTTGTAGTAGGTAACGATCAATTTAGAGCAGATAACACTGCAACCACAGGGCTGGCGTCATCATTCACAGCTGATGCCACATACATAAGACAACCTGTGTGGATTTCAAAGTCTGACATAGGATTGTTTAGAGCCAACAACTATCTGACTATTCCGCTAGCACTGTACGATGAAAACACTGTGAGCTTTAGAGTAGAAACAACTAATCAAGAGATATACTCAACATCCATACAGATTACCAGTCAAGACAACATTGTGGGCAGTCGTTCTGTCACAATACAAAACGCCACTGCGGCGCCTGTTGTGGGACAATATTTTGATTTGTTACAGTATGTTCCTGGAGCAACTGGAGAAGTGTATCAAATATCAGCTGTTGCAAGTCTGGGTAACAATAGATACAGGTTAACAATTTACAACAGCTTGGCCATAAGTATTCCCAATACCTGTGTAATTTATATTGGATCATTAAGTCAGTTACCGCAAGGCACAACTTTTGATTCGCAAACAGGTGATGTGTTTGGTGTTGTTCCTTATCAGCCAGCAATTACAAAAAATTATAGATTTACCATAACCAGCACACGATACGGCGATAAAACTGACAGTGTTAGTGCAAGTAAAACATTTAGTATCAGCATACTTGGAGATATCACCAGTGAAATTGTTTGGATCACCAGTAACAATCTAGGAGAGTTACCAGCAAACTACACATCAACTCTAAGTGTAACTGCATACAGCAATGTTACTGGATCTGTGGTAATTTATCAATTGACAGGCGGAACATTGCCGCCAGGACTGTCTTTAAATCCAGACGGAGAATTAATTGGTAAAGTAAATCAATATTACAAACCTGCTACTCAAGCGGCAGGTCTAATAACATTTGACAGTGGCACAACCACATTTGATAATAGAACCACCAGCATTGAAAGAATTTTTACATTTAAAATTACTGCTAGAGATCAATATGGGTACACTGCAACTGAAAGAGCGTTTACAGTTTTAGTAACTACGCCTAACACTGTGTTGTATAGCAACATTACCACTAGACCATTTTTAAACACAACACAACGAACACTGTGGAAAACTTTTATTGACAACACCAATGTGTTTACTCCTACCAGCATTTATAGAACAAACGATCCTGTGTTTGGCATACAAAGTTCGTTAAGTATGCTGGTGTATGGAGGTATTGAAACCAAAGATGCGGCAGCATATATTGGAGCCATGGGACTTAATCACAAGAAAAAAAGATTTCAATTTGGTTCTGTAAAAAAAGCATTGGCAGTGGATCCTGACACCAACAACACCTTGTACGAGGTAGTTTATGTGGAAATGTTAGATCCGTCCGAACCAGACAAAAAATATTTGCCCAGTCGTATTGAAACAGTAACCGATAAACGCACAATAACTATTGATACCAGCAATTCAATATGGAGTCGAAGTTTATCAGATTTAAGTGCTGACGGCATAAATGCCCAGCGGCCTGAACAAAACATCACTGCTGACAGCACTGGCTATGAAGCAAGTAATCCCAATGTGGACACGTATTTTCCCAGTAGCATAACCAACTGGCAAAAACGATTAAAAGCTGTTGGATTAAGCGAAAGAAACTATTTGCCGCTTTGGATGCGTAGTATACCCAATGGCAGTAAGAAACAACTGGGATACACCCTAGCTGTGCCATTGTGTTTTTGCAAACCCGGAACCGCAGATACCATACTTTTAAACATAAAATTCAGCGGGTTTGACTTTAAAAACATCGATTACACTGTGGATAGGTACATAATAGATTCTGTTACCGGTCAGGACAGTGATAAATACCTTGTATTCAGAAACGATAGGATAACCGTATGACCAGCGCAATTAATTTTTCAGCAATCGTAACCACCTTTCCGGTAGCAGGACAGGACAATAACAGCCAAGGTTTTAGAGACAACTTTGCTGCCACTAGTGCAGGGCTTTCAGTTGCCAAAACTGAAATCACCGCATTGCAAACAAATGTACTTCTAAAAGCAGACTTGGCCACTGGATCTACTCCAGTTGTTAATGATTTGATTGGAAGCACACTATCTAATGGTTTGTACAAACAACTCAACGGAGTTTTTTACAATGCTGGCGGATTAAGCGGCACTCAAAATATCAACATTAACAATGGCCCAATGCAACGCATGACAGCAACAGGTGGTAACATTGTTATCAACTTTATCAACTGGCCAGCCAGCGGTCAGTACAGTTGTGTTAGACTCATGCTGATTGGCGACCAAGTATCAAACAGAACCGTGCAATTTACAACAGAAAATTCCGGAACAATCAAACTAGCAACTGGTTTAACCAGTCCATTCACACTGGGAAATACTGCAAAATTTGAAGTGTTTGAAGCATTCACTGTTGATGACGGCACCAACGTATTCCTCAGCAAAGTGGGCCAATTCTAATGCATCCATTGGTGAACGATTTTTCAAGTTTCAAAGATTCTGAAATTGAAAATAAAATTGGCGAGTTGACTCGTAAATATTTTATGACACACAATGTTGAGATTCGAGGTCAAATTGTTATGATCCTTGAATCATACAAAGAAGAAGCGGGCAATCGTAGAAGAGTCGCTTTGGAAAAATTGATGGAAAATCGTGATAAAAGCCTTGACAAACTAATAAATGTCAGTTAAACTATAGGCTATGCGCCTAGATAAGTTTGGAAATCCTATTTTTAATTCAGCTGATATATTTAAAATACTCTATCAGGGTAAACTAACCAACCTCAAAGAGATTACTGTGGACCACAGTGAAGAAATTGAACAGTTGGAAAAAACTGCGGAATTTCAGTTCAAACAATTTAACGAACAGTTGGATCAAATTTCAATTGAAGATTTTGACCATGCACTGCAAAGTGAATGGTTTATGCCTTCAAATTATAAAGAATTTGATGTAACGGAATACTGCTTAAATAGATGCTCAACAGCTGAACAAGTGGACAGAGTCAAACAAGAAATGGCCGCGTACGAAGCCCGTGGAATGACTCCGTTGTTGCAGTGGACCAAACACTTTGTGGATACCTGCAACGAAAACAACATTGTGTGGGGTGTAGGGCGGGGGTCAAGTGTAGCCAGCTTTGTGCTGTTTTTACTGGGTGTACACCAGATAGATTCTGTCAAATATAATTTAGACTGGCAGGAATTCTTGAGATAAGTACTATTATATTCTAAGGAGATTGCTATGGCAATGAAAGAACAACAACGTCAAGTTTACCGTACCGCAAGAGGTAAACAAGTTGATATGAACAAATTGATTAATCAAAACGAACTAACTATTGCAGTTGGTAACGCCAAAGTTAATGCTCGCGGCGATAAACTTGGTGCCAACGGTGAAGTTGTAAAAACTAGGGAAGAAATTCTCAAAGAGCGCGATGCCAGTTTGAATCAGCCAGCTGTGCCCAATCAAATCAATGTTCGAACATCAGAAAAAAATGTTACGGATATGGATCCTGAAGGCAAAGAATGAACAAAGTAATAGGCAAACTGATCCCAATACGTGACAATGTGTTAGTCACTGGTATGAATTTTGATGCCCGTGTGACCAAAGGCGGTATTGTGTTACCCAGTGATGACGGCAAAAGCGAAGGTGTCAGGCACCGCTGGGCCAGAGTTTGGGCAATTGGTCCGGAACAACAAGATGTCAAAGTTGGAGAATGGATCTTACTTGAACATGGTCGATGGACTCGAGGCGTTACAGTTGAACTAGAAGACGGCACTGACATTATAATTCGACGAGCAGACATCAAAGCTATCTTAATGGTTACAGAAGAAAAACCAGCAGATGATACGTTTGGTGTTCACAGCAAAGTTGAACATGCCACTGTTGATCCAAGTACATTTGCTCAACCAAGTTTCGAACATTAATTAAACATATTTGAGTAACAGGGCTATTGACTAGCCCTGTTTTCACCTGTACAATAAACAATCATATCATAAGGAACTGCGATGAAAGAATTGTGGGTAGAAAAGTATCGTCCTAGCACCATCGACGGATACGTATTTAGAGACAACCATCAAAAAGAACAGATACAAAGTTGGATCAAGCAAAAGTCTATTCCGCATTTGCTGTTTAGTGGTTCAGCTGGCATTGGTAAAACTACCTTGGCAAAGATTTTGTTTAATGAATTGGAAGTTAATGATTTGGATGTGTTGGAAATTAATGCCAGTCGTACCAACTCGGTGGATGATGTCCGAGATAAAATTATTAATTTTGTACAGATGATTCCGTTTGGCGATTTCAAAGTGGTGTTGTTGGACGAAGCAGATTATCTAAGCCCAAACGCACAGGCGGCACTGCGTGGTGTTATGGAAGAATATCATACCACTGCTCGTTTTATTCTCACTTGTAACTACCCAAACAAAATTATTCCTGCACTACACAGTCGTTGCCAAGGATTCCATATTGAGAGAGTTGATGTTACTGAATTCACTGCTCGTATAGCCACAATTCTCATGGAAGAAAATGTAGAGTTTGATTTGGACACATTGGACACATTTGTCAAAGCAACTTATCCAGATTTGCGCAAGTGTATTAACACTGTGCAGATGAATAGCATGGATGCAAAATTGCATACTCCAGAAAAAGGAGACAGCGGTCAAGCAGATTATAAAATTGAAATGGTTAGATTGTTCAAAGCAGGCAAGATCAGTGAAGCACGTAAACTGGTTTGCGGACAAGTTAGACCAGAAGAAATTGACGAAATTTATCGCTGGCTCTACGATAATGTTGCTATCTTTGGTGAAGAAGCTGTCCAAGACAAAGCTATCCTTATTATTAAACAGGGACTAGTGGATCACACGCTGGTGAGCGATCCAGAGATTAATCTGGCGGCTTGCCTCATAAGACTTTCACACTTGCAATAAAAAAGGGCCGGCATGGCCCTTTTTCACATCCTATTATTCTCCATAAACCGCTAACACCTCCTTCACGGCATTATGGCGTTCGATGTCTTTGTTGTCAAATCGAATAATATCGATATGCTCCAAGTATTCTTTTTGTTCAAGTAGATTGCAAAAATTAATTAGACCATTATCGCTCAATCGGTCTGCTTGTGCTAAATCCCCAGTTACCACCATCTTAGAGCCCTCCCCCAAACGAGTCAACAGCATCTTCATTTGATTTACTGTGGCATTTTGCATTTCATCTGCAACAATATATGCATTTTTAAATGTGCGGCCTCGCATATAGGCCAGTGGGCTTATTTCAATTGTACCGTCCTCTAGCATTCTTGCTATTTCTTTTTTTTGATAATATTCGCCCAAGACGTCAAAAATAGGACGGGTCCATGGTGCCATTTTTTCATTCAAGTCACCTGGTAAAAATCCCAAATCTTCGTCTACGGACACGGCGGGTCTTGTCACAACAATCTTGTCAACTTTGCCTTCCTGAAATAACTTAACACCAAACTGTACGGCTAACATGGTTTTACCCGTGCCAGCAGGCCCAATAGCAAACACTATGCTAGTGGATTCTTCATATAGTTTTGTGAGATAAGTTTTTTGATTAGCATTACGTGCTTGAATATTCACACGTTGCTGTTTTGCCGGAAGATACGGCTGAAAGTCTATTATGTTAACTTCTGATGTAAAACGCTTTTTCACTCGTTGTTTACTCATCTAGTTGCTCCTACTCTTATAAAAAAGTAAGACTTATAGTGACCGCCCTGATAACTACAGAGGTCCTACACTATTATTTAACAGATACACAGAATAATAAACTAATACGTTATCGTTTTAGACCAGATAAATAAGTATAGAAGACTCTAGGACAAAACAATGCATGACATTTTAGACGTGATACGTAACATACAAGATTTATACGAAAACAACAGCAATTTAGCTGTGTTGAAAGACTTTGAACGTGTACTAGACGAGATGGACATGTATGTGTACGAAAACTGGGAAGATGGCGAATTAGCATACGGCCCCAAAGTGGACCGTCACTGGATCACAGCAGGATTCATGTGGCCCCAGGATAAAATGCCTAATCCAATAGCAGGCAAACGACTAATGGAAGTGGGTTGCAAAGTAACATATCAAAAGAGTCATTTGGTAGAACCACGCAAAATCCGTACACACGAAGATGTGCGTCCTGGAACAAAGAAAGGCATGCTGGATCGTAAACCTATTTGGATTGTTGAAATTACTATGCCAAAGAAAATTGCATTTGATATCTACAAAGGTTACATGGACAAGTTGAAAAACGAAGACAAGAAGACCACATCAAGCGAAGGCGGGCCAGCAGAAGCGGCAGCACCACAAGCACCACAAGCACCGGCAGCTCCTGGAGGTATGCCGGCGGCGCCAGCGGCAGGAGGTATGCCAGCATGAATTTAACAGAAAGTCTACGTGCTGGTGATCTAAGAGATCTTGTTAAAAAAGTCTTTGAAATTGACAGCTTTAAAAGTAAGATAGGAAAAGACGAACAAATTTGTGTGTTGAGTTTTTCTGTTGACCAAGAAGAACCTGCTAAAGATTTAGAAAATTTCTTTGAAATGGGTTACGATTTTATTTTAGATGCAGATGTGAGCCCAGGTGAAACTGAGGACGGCAACTATCGTGTGTACGTTGAATTAGAAAGAACTCGTCATTTGTGTGAACAAATTTTTGAACTTATCGAAGGCGTTGAAAAATTAACTGACATGGAAGACATGCGTTTTAGATATTTTAAAAGTTTCAAAAGTCAATCTGCCACTTTGGAAAACTTAGAATTAACTGTTCCCAAAGACAAAGAAGGTTATGTAATTGCTACAGAAAAAAATCGTCTAGATAATTTTAGCGAATTTTTTAAAAACAGCTATGCAGAAGAATTAAAACTGATAGATGAAAGTATAACATTTAAGAGAGCGTACAGTGGTCCAGTAACTTTTAATGTGCTTACCAGCGGCCCCAAACAAGAAGTATATAACAGCATCAAAGGTCCTATTATTTTAGAAAGCAAAGACATGGCTGAAGTTATGTTTTTGACCAAAGTGATAGGAAATTATAATATTACCAAAATTGGTAATGCTTTTATATTTGAAAATACCAATTGGGCCGTTGCCCTTGAAAGGAAATAATCATGAGCGGATTTGAATTTGAGTTTACACAAGCAAAATTTGAAGAAATTATTGGAAAGAACCCCAATGCAACTGACTGGTTTGAATCACTATGTCAAATACTTCCAGACTATGATATCAACACTGTGCCACG
>Ga0209550_10000929_pt1 | contig 28355 bp, 28 predicted proteins | sample LauGreSuBDMM15SN_2_FD_187567 | JGI IMG/M metagenome (GOLD analysis project Ga0209550, IMG submission 187567) | Freshwater lake microbial communities from Lake Michigan, USA - Su13.BD.MM15.SN (SPAdes) (version 5) | ecosystem: Environmental > Aquatic > Freshwater > Lake | place: Lake Michigan... | reverse complement strand
GGGAATGGATAGCAGGGCTTTCGCCGAATGGCAGCGAAAAAGAAGCCTGCCGGAATCAGGTCTCTAGTCTATGGGATAGGCAAGGGTAAAGCCGGCATTGAGGGTTTGAGGTGTGTCTCGGTAGTCCGACACCTAGATCGCTGAGCTAATCATCTCGGAGAGACTTTTTTCCGCCTTAAATTCCAATACTCCCTTGGCTAAATCAACCCGGGCGACCAAGAATGCTGGGTCACCTGGCCTGCGAGGGTGAATGTCGGGAACGATTGAAGATCTCTTTTGCACCAAGATTTCGTTCATAATCTCGCGGACGCTGTAGCCCTGGCCGGTTCCAATATTGATAGCAGGTGGCAAGCCATGGATCTGAACTTTTTCCGCAGCTAGTACATGGGCCTTAGCAATATCAACCACATGCACGTAGTCACGAACGCAAGTTCCATCTGGAGTCTCATAATCAGCGCCAAAAATTCTTGGATTTTGACCTTTATTTAAATCGGCCAAGACCATTGGGACGATGTTTGCCTTTGAGGTGTCCCTCAATTCAGGCTTCGATGATCCGATGACATTGAAGTAGCGCAATGATGTGCCGCGAAGAGCTCCCCGGTTAATCTCAGCGGATAGGGCAGCTTCGGCTTTAAGTTTTGTTTCGCCATAAGGAGATATGGGGCGTGTTTGGCTCAATTCGTCTACAAATCCATCTTGTGAAGATCCATAAACCGCTGCGGTTGAAGATTGAATGAAGTATTCAACTCCAGATTTAATTGATTCAGCCAGCAATTTCTGAACCCCTTGAAAGTTTACCTGTTCATACAACGCTGGCTTGGCTAAAGACTCATTAACCGATTTCAGGGCTGCTAAATTTAAAACTCCTTTAATTGATTCATCCTTAAATACTCGCGATATAAAAACTTCATCACAAATATCGCCAACGTAATGCTTAAACTTATTTTTAATGGGTGAGCTGCCAGAAAGTATTTTTAAATCGATACCAATAACTTCTAGCCCATTTAACAAAAATTGCTCAATTACATGCTGGGCAATGTAACCCGAACTTCCTGTAACTAACCATTTCATTAGAGTCCCATAAGTTTTGCTTGGCGATCAAAATCTGGAACTGAAGTTCTGACTTGATCGAAAGTTCCAGTAGCAATTACTTTGCCCATGTCCATATAAATAACTAAATCTGCATTTCTCACTGTTGAAAGACGGTGTGCGATCATGATTACGGTTACGCTGCCGCGAAGTTGTTGAATGGCTTGAGATATAGCTGCTTCCGTTTCTCCATCCAGTGCGCTTGTGGCTTCATCCAAGACCAAGAGTTTTGGCCGAGTAAATAATGCACGCGCAATTCCTAGGCGCTGACGTTGACCACCACTCATTCGAGTTCCACGTTCACCTACTTGGGTATCTAGACCTAATGGCAAAGTCTCAACGTAATTATCTAATTGTGCAGCCCTAATTGCATTCCATACCAATTCTTCATTAACTTGCTCAGAGTTAAAACCTAACCCAACATTTTCTCTTATCGTGCCATTAGAGATAACCACATCCTGTGGAACATACGATATTGCACCTGGCCATTTAATTATCGCTTCTTCCGGCTTAAAACCTGAGATGAGCACAGAGCCACTATCTGGCTCAAGCAGACCAAGTAGTACATCTACGGCTGTAGTTTTTCCTGCCCCAGTCGAACCTACAATCGCTACTGAAGCGCCAGGCGTAATCTTGTAGCTTTGGCCATCGAGAGCAGATTCAACAGCGTTTGGATACTTGAAATTCACATCATTCATTTCTACTGATGGAATAAAACCTAGATGTTCAACATCTGGTGCAATGTCAGATGGCGCTGAGAGTTCCACTTTTTCTAAACTCTTCATTAGATCAAGGGTGGGCTTGACTGAAGCCAAACTACCTTTGATGGCCAATGCTCCTTGCTGTAATCGCAATGCTGCTGGTGCGATTCGGCTGCCGGCTGCCATAAAAATAGTTAGTGTAGCGACCGCGTGTGCGGCATCCTGAAGCAGGAATTGGATAGCACTAAGTAATAATGCACCAAATACTAAAGAAGATTCAATGACATATTTTCCAATGTATGGAATAAATGCATTTTCTGCCAACACATTTCCTAGTCTGAAACGCATTGAACCAATTTCTTGTGCGTAGTAATCTCTCCTGTTGTGAACTACCGATTCACGATATGAAGTAAGCACTTCCAAAATCTTCTCATTCGAAGCAATTGTTAGCTGAGTATTTTTAGAACCTAAACTCTTTGCCCTTACATTCAATAACCTATAAAGAATTGCCCCAATTAATCCAAAAGTAAGCACTGTTCCTATTGCCATTGAAGTATCAACCACAAATAAACCGATACTTAATATCAAAAGGAGTGACATATCTGCAACGATTGTTACTGAAGTTCCAATGACCCCCAACATGATCACCGAAACACCGCTTGTCACTGCAAACAAAGTTTGCTGAGACGTTCTCGATTGAATCCCTAAAAGTGATTGTGAAAGTAACCTTGAAATTAAATCTGCGGAAGCCTTAGCCCCTTTATGGCTTAAAAAGAAAAGTGTCCTTCGTGTGAAAATGATTGAGAAGATGGTTCGACCTAATAGTAAAACGGCTGCAATAATTCCTAGTACAGCCGCTTGGGTCTGAAATGTTTGATCCCCAAGTCCGAGAATTTCCAGGACTCTTGAAACACGATCACCAGGACCTTTTGATTGAATGCCGTTGACCGCTAGAGCCCCCAAAATTCCTATAACTGCCACGCCGGCTAAATCAACAAAACCCATGAATATCTGCACAAGGGCAACCAAATAAATCTTCTTTCGATCCCTTGGTGCGAGTACTTTCGTTGCTGCGTAAAAAGTTGATGATTTGAAACTCATGACAATTTTCCCACGCATATCCCAACTGTAGCGTCCACGAGACTCCTTCTCTACGAGCGGACCAGCAGACACTATTTAGCCTATAATTCCAAGATATCACCGGGTATTGACTAGGGAGATTTTTTGAGGCGGAATAGAACTCTCTCCATAGCCTTGCGCTACGGAGGGTTGAAGGCAGGGCTAGCTCATCTTTCTGCTCGCCTTCTTGGCGATCCTCGCTTCTTGAGGCCTGCTTCCAGTATCGATTTTCGGCACTTCGGACTTGTTTCCTCAAGTGGCTTAGATCAGTTTATTAAGGCTTTAATACCTTCAAAATCTCAATCTGAAATTCAAGATGCATTAGGTGAATCAATCCAAGGAATCGACAAGTTAATAGCAAATTGTTCAGGGGATTTAAATTATCCTGAGCGCTGGAATTCAGGTAGAAATCTTCAGTACTTGTTGTCTTCCATGGTGATTTTATTGAAGCCAAAGGTGATTGTTGAGACAGGTAGTGCTAATGGTGCGTCAGCCTTAGCGATTTCTTTTGCTTTGGACCGCAATCAATCTGGTCACCTATGGTCTTATGATATTGAATCACCAGTAGGTCAGCTAGTTCCAGATGAATTGCGCAGTAGGGTCTCATTTGTCAAGGTGAGTGGAAACGAAAGTGATTTTGCAAATGAACTTCGGCAGCTCGATCTTGATTCTGGATTATCAATATTCTTGCACGATTCGGACCATTCATATCGTGGTCAACAATCTGACTACTATTTAGCGAGCCAACGGGGCTTTGATTACATACTTTCCGATGATGTTGATACAAGTCTTGCTTTTTGTGATTTTGCTGGAAAAAATGGGAAGATTTTTTTTGATGCGCCAAAGTTTATTGGCGCTGTTACAGGTGCAAAAAAGTGAAGGTCTTAGTAACTGGTGCCGCGGGCTTCATCGGCGGAAATCTAATGGAGTCCCTGACTCGTCAAGGTATTGAGGCTGTGGGGATTGATAATTACTCAAATTATTACGACCCAACGATGAAACATGCGCATCTCGGGAGTGGAAATTTAACTTCTCAGGTGCATGAATTAGATGTTTGTGATGAAACTGCGGTAAAAGAACTATTCAATAGTTTTCGACCAACACATGTAGTCCATTTGGCGGCTCAGGGCGGAGTAAGAGCGAGCAAGATTGACCCCTCACCATATTTACACACAAATCAAATGGGATTTTTAAACCTGCTGAACGAATCCGAGAGAATTGGGGCTAGAAAATTTTTGTATGCAAGCAGCAGTAGTGTATATGGCGATGGTTTGGACGCCCCATATAAAGAGAGTGAAATTCTCGCCGCCCCAAAAAGCCTTTATGCACTTTCAAAACTGTCGAACGAATTAATCGCGAAGTATCTTCCTCTTAAGCAGACGCAAAGGATTGGATTTCGCTTCTTTACGGTATATGGCCCATGGGGACGGCCAGATATGGCCGTTTTTAGGCTTCTAGCTAGTTCGCGCTTACAAGAAAAATTCAGACTAACTGCAAGTACAGAAGTGATCCGTGATTTTACCTACGTTAACGATGTTTCGGATGTAATTGGAACTTCGCTCAGATTAGATACAGACCAGTTAACTCCGGAGATTTATAATGTCGCCGGTGGAAGCCCTTTCACTCTCGCAAAGCTATTTGAAATTTTAGATGATCTAGGGATCTCCACCAAAATTGAGCAGGCTCCGATAGATGCTTTGGACGTTAAAGTAACGCATGGTTCTGTTGTGAAATTAGAAGAAAGCAAATTGCCCGTCCCTTCAACTTCACTTCGTACAGGCATCCAGGAAACTTGGAGTTGGATGAATCAAATTGAAATAAAGCAATTGCGAGCTTGGTTTGAATACAATCACTAACATCAAATTGACTTACTGTGCCATTTTGACCACCTTTAATGCTGAAAAAACGGTAGTTCAAGCTTTGGAAAGTATCTTGGCTCAAACTATAACACCAGCAGAGATAATAGTGGTTGATGATTGCTCTAGCGATTCAACTCTTAAGATTATAGAACAAAAATTTAGCCGTGTTCCTAATTTAAAAATAATTGTAAACCAGGTTAACTCTGGACAAAGCTACTCCAGAAATAGAGCAGCAATGCTTTCTTCTTCAGATCTAATAATTATTTTTGATGATGACGATATCTCGTTATCAGCACGAGCAAAAGTGCACTTAGAAATGCATCAAAGTGGAGCAGATATTAGTTTTGTGTCTTCCGCGAAAGAGTACTCTGATTCGTATCAGGTTAGTTGTGAGAATGAAGATCGAATGCTGGTAAGGCTGGAACCAATATCCCTATTAAAACGTCTTGCTTTTGGTCAGCAAAATGATGCGTTGGGGAGAACCTGGATCCCTGCATCAACATCTGCCTTTGGCCGAGAATTTTTTTGTGCGATGGATGGATACGATGTCCAAATGAGGAGATTGGAAGACGCAGAAGTAGTGATTAGAGCAGCAAAGAATGGCGGTGTCAGCAGCTGGAGTTCAAGAGTTCTCGTCATGAGGAAGTCGACACACTCGAAAGACAAGGGAGGTGTGATCGAAATGGAGTTTGAAAAATTGTTGGTGGTGAAATTTCAAGATTTGCTATCAAAATCTGAGTTCAGCCGGGCATTGAATCTAATCGATATACGTCGAGCATATTTTTCCAGAGATTTACTGCTTCTGGTCAGATTAACTTGCCTACATCCAAGTTTACTATTTGGACCACAAGGACGATTTTTTGCATTTCTAAAAAGGCTGCTTCACGACAGGAGGCAGAGGGGTTGACTTCCAAAAAGATCCTCATTTTCTCACGTGCTTATCAAAACATGGCCGGCGGAGTGGAAAAGATGAGTCTAGATCTGGCCAGAGGGCTCAGTGCGCGTGGTCACTCAGTCGTAATCCTTTCCCTGGATGATCAATTGGATCAATCTTTTTTTGAGTGGCCTCCTCACGTCCAGTGGATAAAAATCGGCATCGGAGACCCAAGTAAGCGGGCAAGTTTCATCTCCAGATGCCAGAGACTAAAGTCAATTCGCGCCGCGGCTAAAGAAATTCGTCCAGATGTAGGAATTGGCTTTCAAGTTGGTTCTTTTGCATTGTTGCGATTAGCAACCCTTGGTCTCGGCATAAAGTCAATCGCTGCCGAGCGTAACTCTCCTGACCTTTTTAATTATATTCGAAACGGGAAAATTAAGAGATTCTTTGCAGTTTTAATTCTGTTCACTTCTTTTCGAGTCGCCGTTCAATTTGAAAGTTACCGAATGAAATATCCAATTTGGCTTAGATCAAAAATAGTTGTGACCCCTAATTGGGTAAAAGAATCCGTGTTCTCGGAAAGACAAAAGCCACATTTACCGTTTTCAATTTTATTTGTTGGGCGACTCACTTTTCAGAAAAATGTTACTGTCCTGCTTGATGCAATGAAGCTTTTACCTCTTGATTTTCAACTCACCATCATTGGGGACGGTCCAGAATTAGCAAATCTGAAAGCTAAAGCGACTCTACTTCCTAACTCCATTACATTTGAGGCACCGATGCGAGATTTAAGTTCCGAATACAAGAATGCATTTGTATTATGTATGCCTTCACGATGGGAAGGATTCCCCAATGTTGTCGCAGAGTCATTATCTCAGGGCCTGCCTGTTGTTGGATTTGAATTATGTTCTGGAATCCCGGAATTGATATCAGATGGCGTTAACGGATCGATAGCGTCAGGTATGGATAATCCAAAATCATTGGCTGAGGCTTTAATTAGAGCCTCAGAAACTGACTTCCTACCGGATAAGATCAAATCTACGATCCATGTATATGACTTTCAAAACTTCATTAGGCACTGGGAGGCTTCATTCGAATAGTCAATAGAAGTATTCAGGATCTATATCAATAGTTTTTTGTACGCCAAAATATCTTAACCATTCTGTGGCACTTCTTGTATTATCTGAACGATAGTTAACAAACTCACTTTGTGAAGGATAGTGATCCTGACTCAAAGAACCCCTACTTTGTGCGCGTTTCCAAGCCCAATAAATAATTACGAACCTAAATAGCACCACCTTGTACCCAAGAATCTTAACGAGTCTAATTGACTCAAATAAATACAAGAATGCATGTCTTTTTGTTCTAAGGTCGGTCACGCTCTGGTCGTATAAATCACGAAAAGTTTTTACAATCAGTTTCTTTCTATCTCGATTCAGCCGATGAATAAATCGCTTATGGGATATCACTATCCACTCTCCGCTTTTTACAAGTCTAAAATACAAGTCTCTATCTTCACCTCGATAGATATTCAGAAACGGGCCCTTAGACAATAAGAAATCCTTTTTCGCCATATGGATTTGTTGTCCAGCGAACAGCACATCCTTGTCCATGAACGAAGAGAGAGTTTCTACGAGCTGCACAAAGTCTGCAATGTATGGCCCGATGAAGTCGTCAGAATCTAAATGAAATATGCACCATTTACCCTTCGCTAAGGAAACTGAGAAATTTCGGGTTTCCCCGAGTAGCCTACTTGAGTCCCTTTTCAATTCTATAAAGCGAAATTTACTGTATTTTTCTGATAAGAATCTACAAATTTCGATGCTGTTGTCGGTTGATCCATCATCGACCAAAATGACTTCGAAACCATCTTCTATTTGTCCCAAAATAGATTCGAGCGACTCCAAAAGCGTGTCCCCCATATTGTAATTGCAAATACAAATGGAATACTCTGTGTGTGAGTTTAATTCTGAGTTCACATGTAGATTCTAGCCTTTAGGTGTCTGGATTTATTCCATTCGTTGAAGGTAAATTGACTCAATTTGTATATTTCCGAGGCTGAATACGGCTGAAATATAATTGTCTAATCGCCAAAAACATCCGATCCAGCATTCTAATTGTCTATTTAATTGAGGACACTGGTCTATGCAGTTCGGCTAATTCAGATCTCTCTGAGTTAAACTGAGGTCATGGGGAAGACTCGTTTATTGGTAGTTATTATTGAGACACCATACTCACTCAGATCCCAACCACTATTGCGCACACTTAAGGACGATTTAAGATTTGAAGTGGTTCGGCTGCCGGCATTGATGTTGCATTCGAATTCTGATGTCAAGAAGAACGAGGTTGACACATGTCTTGATGAATTTGCATATTTTCAAAATAGATTCATGTCACCTCAAGAAATTGGTTGTGCGAAATCACACAACCTAGCTCGAAGGTTGGTTTCAGATTCATTAATTGGGGGAGTTATCCTCGAAGATGATGCGAGAATCGAAAATTTGGATTGTTTCTATAATTCTGCCCTGGATTTTCTAGAATTGAATGTCAGTAAACGGGCAGTTCTAAGTTTGAACGAATTTCGACTCGGGGGCAAATCAGATATTGATAAAAAGGGTTATCAACTTCTGCTAAGTAAGCCTTATCTTGCCCTAGCGTACGCCATAACCCCATTAGCTGCCTTTGCCCTTTATGAAGCTAATGAACCAATTAGAAATGTCGCTGATTGGCCACGAGTAAAAATCAAATACTTTTCACTTTTCAAGTCACTGGTACTTCACGGAGATGACCAAAATACAAGCACAATCGATGTTCATGGCGAACTTGGCCGTAACGGCTTCAAAATATCAAAAAAAGTATCTAGATTGATGTTCATTACGTTTTTTTGTTCTAAGCCTAGATCTGTATCACTTTCACGCTATATTAATGAAATTTATTGGGCTAGCGTAACTTGGCACGCTGATTCAGTTCTGAGGCAAATCCTTAGAATCGTATCCAAATGAAACCTACAATTTTAATTGTTTCTGATGTTGAATATTCTGCATTGAGTATTGCTGCACGGTCACGAGCTAAGATTCAGAGAGCTGAAATTATTTATGCAATCAATTACAAGACACCAACTTTGCTTCTAAGGGAATTGATTGCAAAAAGACCAGAAATCATTTTATTTAGTTGGCGACAGGCTCTAATTGATGTATTAAATGTTTCTACTGCTGAGAAGGTAAGAGCACTGAGAAGCCACTCCAAGCTTGCTGTATTGATTCCTGATCACCTTGGAATTTCGACAAACTTGCAATTAGCGGAAATTGCATTGCTGAATTATGTTGATTATTACCTAGTAACGAGTGAAGTACTTTATGACATTTATTCAAATGCGCCCGGTGTCCCTAGGCCATTAGGAGTGTTGCATGATATCCCTGATGTCGACCTAATTCGAAAGGTACGCACGGAGGCGAGAGAGAAAGAACTAAGCAAAGCCATCTGGGTTGGGAACTCAACATGGGGAATCAATCAGGGTTTTAACGATCACAAAGGTTTTTATTCAGTCATTAAACCCTTGTCTGCGCTATTTGAAGGCCATAATGAATGTACAAAATTTGAAATTATCGATTCAGCGAAAGGTCGCAAATCAAACATCGATGTTCTAAGAACAATTAGTACATCAAGCGTACTGCTGCAGTCATCAGTAAGCGAAGGCACCGGATTGCCAATTCTGGAAGCGCTAGGGCTCGGAGTGACACCAGTTACGACGGACGTGGGGATAGCTCGTGAAGTCCTAAGAATGAATAAAGGATTAATAATCCCTCGTGACCCTACAGTTTTTCATTCTCTTGTTCACCAGGAGAGATTGGCGCCAACTCTAAGCAAGGAGGACGCAATTGAAATTTTTGAGACTTACATAAGCTCAATTTCCAGTGAGGAAATTCCGAGTGATGTCCAAGAAGTTATCATTGCGATGAAATGGTCTCAACCTAGATTGCTAGTTGAGATTAGGGTATTTTCTAGGTGGGTGCTGAGGTTTTATTTGAATCTGGCAAAGCGCAAAAAAATCCTACTTCGGTGACTTTAGATCCCTGGATTTACCCAAAAATTATGCGGAAACTATAGGAAATTAGTCATTGATTTCATATTCCATAGTGAAGCAAATTTCATGCACTCTTGAAATTGTGTTCTGAACTTTTCAAGCGCCTATCCCCATACCAATCACACAAAGAGCCAGGCGCTTGATGATTACTAAAAAAGTTCCTCAATTTTAGTTCTGAAGCTTGGGGCTAGGCGCATAGTATGAAGTGGGTCTAAATTTAGTAATAATTTTGAAAGCTGACGGTCTGATTCATCAAGAACATTTTTATCACTATAAATATTTAAACTTACCAGGTCGAACATATCAAGAGTTGCGCTGACGATTTCTTGGCTCGTGTTCGAACGAAAGCTTAGATTATTTCTTTTGAAAACATTCATATTCATATTCCTGCTGAACCTGTGGTTGACAGTCTCAGCAATCGACAAGGGATCACCGTCATACAATAAAACTTTGGGTATATATAAATCTGTATTGGGCCCAAAATTGTCCCAATACCATTCATCCACAATTAGCCTAGGCGCACCGAATGCATGCGCAGCTAACGATGCACCGCTTGAATTCCCAGTCCACCATTTGCAATTAGCCCATAACCAGCAGTCAAGCACATCACTAGCGAGTTCACTGTGCGCGTAGTCGATTGCCTGAAAATTCTTTGTTAACTTTGGAAATGAATTACCACCCATCCGAACAACTTGGCCACCTAAGTCTGAAATTAATTTGCAAAAATCAATAAATTTAGTGACTTCTGAATCGCGAGCTTGCGTCGATTGTGAGTTGTTACGAGATGACTCTCTAACATGTAAAATCACAAACCACTTATTCGGATTAAACCCAATCTTTTCAAGTTTTGTTATACATTCAAACTCTTTTTCTGTAGGGAACTTTAGTTTAAAGTTGCTATTTCCTGTCAACTCTGGAAATCCTTGACCGCTACAAACCGCAGAGTTATGTTCAAAACGCCAAACGCCTGAAGACTTTCTACTAAAAAGCAAACTATCAGTCAGACTGGGCTCTTTAAAAGGGGAAATCGACTTCCCTGGCCTAGTAATAATTTTAATTGGTGACTGATCAATAACTAAATTGGCATAAAATCTATTTGGTGACTGATCTGGCCAAAGTACGATTTCTCGCATTGGGTCTTCACTTTCATAGTAGCCCAAATAAGAGACTAAGTACCCAAGGTGCCCCATATTTGTTGTAAATTCAGGCAACAACCTTGGGCCATTTACCTCTAAATTAGACTGACGATCCTCCATCCGACCCAACACGCTCTTTATGAAATCGGCATATTCAAGAAGTGATAGATTCCAAAATGCCCAAAGCAGTGCCGCTGCGAAGCGTCCTTCCTTTATTCCTTGCTCGCTGATTGCAAGTTTTAGTTGATCATCCCGGTGCTTATTCGTATAATCGGCAGCAATTTGGATTTCATAATTAAAGGCTAAGCGTTGAGATTTTGGGTTTCTTTGTGCCCTTTTTGCGAGCTGCAATGCCTGTTCGTAGTCTCCGGCCTCAAGGGAATAATTCGCGAGCAGTGCACTTACAAGAACTGGTACATAATTAATTGACTTACCGTTTATTCGTCGTGAGCAAAACTTTAAGAACAAATCCAATGGGGTAAAGATTACCCAGGGTGCATATCTCTTCAGTTGATTGCGAGTTAAAACAGGCAAAATATTAATTAAAGTTCTAGGCGACTTTAGGAACTTGATTAACTTCTTCATTTCGTCTCTTGAAATATGTCTTTAATGGTTTTGAGATTCTCCAAAATTCCCATATCCATGTGAAAACCCTCAAATCTGTAAGCTTGAATTCTTCCCACAAAGTGCGGCAAAATGTCTCTCGCTATGTCTTCTGCATTTGAAAATTTCTCGCATATCTCTTTCACGGCTCTCGGATCAAATGCATAAATAGCTGCATTAGCCTGAGTCAAATCTGAATACAGGGGCTTTTCAATAAAGTCTCTAACGATGTTGTCTTCATCCATGTTTACCATACCCGACATTTGCACATTGCTAGTCTCAAAAACTGCCATACTAATTGAGCACTTTTCATTGCGGTTGCGATGTGCTCTTAAGAATTCCTCTATATCGATTTCGGAATAGTTATCACAATGTACGACAAGAATTTCAGTCTCCGATGTTGGTTCAGCAATCGCTCGTAAGGTACCCGCGGTTCCCAACAATTCTTTCTCATGAAAAATTTCGACTCTTCCAGTTAAGTTGATTTCATTAATTTTATTAATAACTTCCTGTGCGAAGTGATGCGTATTGACGACTACAGGCGAGAGAGATTTGATATTCAATTTTCGCAACCAGAATTCCAGCATACTTACCCCGTTTATTTCGACTAAGCATTTGGGGATTTTTTCCGTGATTGGTAGGAGACGTGTCCCAAGTCCCGCGGCAAGGAGTATGACTTTCATTTGTAAAGTTCGGCACGAATTTCATCGGTCGTGATAGGAACGTTTCCTACACGACTAACTTGAACGCTCGCACCTAAAGAAGCTAGATAGGCTGCCTCATTCACACTGCCACCAACCGCTAGCGCAAGTGAGGCAAGAACTAAGAATGAATCCCCTGCACCTGCAACATCCTGCGCATTCGGATTTAGCGCGGGGAGAACGTCTGCTCTAAAATCTCCGTGTTCGTATTCAATTTGTTCCTGTAACAGGACTCCATCAGCGCCTAGAGTTAGCATTAAATATTTTGACTCCAATGACTCTTGGAAAACATTCGCAATTGCCGCCAAGCCATCTTGATTGTTTCGCAAAGTTACGCGCACCTCATGCTCAGTTGGGGTTACTAAATCCACCCCCTTATATTTGAGATAGTTAGCAATTTGCGATGAAATTTGGCAATCCGCGGATACAAAGACGCCTGCAGATCTTGCCATCCTGATAATAGTTGTGACAATCTCTGCGTCAAGAAATCCATAATTAAAATCTGAAAATATTAGTAAATCAGAGTTCTCCAAACTCATTTCAACTCTCTTAAGAATTTCCCTACGAGTGTCGCGGGTGATTGTGGCATCATCAAATCGATTAAGGCGGAATTGCGTCTTTCCTCCACTTTTGAAGCGTTGTTTAAGGATTGTTTGCCTAGATCTATCTATGAATAGGTGGGCATTCACGCCCGATTTTTCAAGACGCTCTTTTGCTAATTGCATCTCATTATCGTCTCCCGCAACCCCAATGTATGTTGTTGAGGCCCCTATTGAGGCAGAGTGCATCGAGACAATCCCTGCTCCACCTACGTATCGCTTACTCTTAAAGGGACGAAAAATCACAGACGGATCCTCTTGAGATAAACCTATACTTTCGCAATCAATGTATTCGTCGACTATTAGATCTCCAACTACTACTACACGGATTCTCTTTGACTTTTCGAGCAAGTCTTCAATAGTAGCCAATTCAATTGAGTGACGTATCGCAAATGGCTTTCCGGCAGATTCAAAAACATTAGGTCTCATTTCAATTGATGAAAAAAACTCTTTGGAGGACATCACGAAGTCCCCAGAGCCAAATACTAATTTGCCGCCATATTTTGTGACTATGTCTTGCTCGATATTTTCTAAATACTCATGCTCGCGGCCTTTGAGAACAACATCAGGTTTAACTTCCAAAAGAACTTTTTCTAGATCACCATTAATGACAATTGTCTGATCGACCATTTGAATTGCATTTACAGATTCCAGACGCATGGCAATCGGAACGTTTAATGGTGATATAGCTGTTTCGTCACTATTTACACCGACTATTAATCGGTCTCCAAGACTTTTAGCCAACTGAAATAATCTAATGTGACCTGGGTGCAGGATGCTGAAATTTCCAGAGATAAATACCGTGCTCACATCACTACTTTACATGACAACTCAGATTACGCTTGAGACTTGACTTATTCATTGCGCTAATATGCCTCCAAGGGAGATTTTTCTTACACACCCATTAGAGTTCACTCTGTGAATCAAGGACAATACTCATGAGACGTTTCAAGGCGGCCGTGCTCTATAAGTCTGGCTCGCCATTGGAATTGGTCGATCTAGAAATGCCTCTCCCTTGCGAGGGGCAAGTTCTAGTGAGAATTGCATACGCTGGCATCTGCAAATCACAACTCATGGAAATTGATGGGCTAAGAGGTGTTGATCAGTATTTGCCACATTTGTTAGGTCACGAAGCTGCCGGCGTTGTGGAAGAAGTTGGAAGCGGTGTCTCTAAAGTTAAACCTGGGGATCATGTCGTAATAAGCTGGATAAGAGGTACTGGTTTAAGCGCTCCCGGGCCAAAACTTTCAGATTTCACTACACAAATTAACGCCGGACAGGTCACGACTTTTTCAGAATTAGCAATGGTTTCAGAAAATTGCACTTTTCCAATTCCACACAATTTCCCCTTAAAGACTGCGGCATTATTTGGGTGCGCTATCCCTACTGGCGCGGGAATGGCACTCAAAGAATTGCCTGAAGACCTTAGTGATTCAAATATTGCTGTTTTTGGTTTGGGGGGAATTGGGCTGAGCGCGCTTTATGCGGTTTCTTCAAAAAAACCAAAATCCTTAACTGCAATTGATTTTGATCCAAGGAAGCTTGAAGCGGTAAAAGCATTAGGAGTTGATCAATTAATTAATTCGGGTGATGAGAATTTTTTACAGTTGATAAATAGTATTACTGACCAAATCGGTTTTGATTACGCAATTGATGCAACTGGCAGCACTTTAGGAATTTTACAAGCATTTCAAAGTGTCAAGAAGTTTGGAGGGCATTGCATTTTTGCATCACACCCTGGTTTTGGTGAAAAACTTGCCTTAGACCCTTTTGATTTAATTTCTGGCAAAAATATCCGTGGAAGTTGGGGTGGCGGAATTAAGCTGGATGAAAGTTTATCGGATTTACTTGACCTCTACGGCAACAATGAAACAATCATGAATTTACTCTCTTCAGATGTCTTCCAATTTGAAGAAATTAATCATGCAATATCAGAATTTAGACAAGGAAATACTATCAGGCCGATTCTTAAGATGGGGGTAAGTAAATGATCACAAATGCCAACATATGTATTCTAGGATCAAACTCATTTGCAGGTGCTACCTTTGCAAGTTTCCTTCTCGAGAAGGGACATCATGTATTAGGTGTAAGTAGATCTAAAATTTCATTTCCTACATCATTACTCCTAGAGACTTCACAAAACTTTTCCAAATTTCAGTTTGAACAAATAGACATTAATCGGGACTTGAGTAAACTTGAGTCTCTATTGGACAAAGAGAAGCCTGAGTTTATTTTTGACTTTGCTGGACAAGGAATGGTTGCGGAAAGCTGGATACAGCCGGAACAATGGTTACAAACAAATCTAATATCTAAAACTAGACTTCTAGAATTTTTAAAGAATAAATCATGGCTTAGTAAATATATTCGAGCTTCAACTCCTGAAGTTTATGGGAGCCATAATGATAAGATTCTTGAAACAGCAAATTACGCACCGACGACCCCTTATGCAATCACTCATGCAAGTATCGATATGACCTTGAGCGCATATTACGCTCGATATGGTTTCCCCTCTGTTATCGGGAGGTTCTCTAATTTCTATGGCCCAGGTCAACAACTTTATAGAGTTATCCCGAAAACAATTCTGAGCGCAAGCCGTGGTATGAAACTACCATTGCATGGTGGGGGTCTTTCTGAGAGATCATTTATTTTTAGTGATGACTTAAATGCCGCATTGTTGTCTCTTGCCGAAAGGGGGGTCAATGGGCAAGTCTATAATTTCTCCTCTGATGAATTGATTTCAATCAGGTCGCTTGTAGAGTTGATTATTGAGAATTTAGGACTCCAATTTGATGAATGTGTGGATTTGGTCGGTGAGCGACCGTCTAAGGATCAAAAATATCTAATGGATTCAAAAAAGGCCCACAAAGATCTCTCATGGGAGGCCAAAGTAAGCCTTGAAACTGGCTTGCAGGAGACCATTAGATGGTTCGCGGACAAATCAGGCGAATTAGCTGGGATCCCTTTAGACTACTTACATAAGCCTTGACAGTTGATTTTTAGGAGTGGGCATTGAGTAAGAACTTTCTACCAAGTCAGTATGAGAACGACAAAAAATTCAGCGTGCAACATAATTATCTCGCTGAACAATTCTCAGATAAGGACTTAATCCTCGAGAAAATCAGAGAAGTTGTTACGCAGGGAGACTTTACGCTTGGTCGTGAAGTCGACAAACTAGAAGAGGCATTTGCTCAACTTGTTGGCGCAAAACATGCTATCGGAGTTGGTAGTGGAACAGATGCTATTTTCTTGTCCTTGAGAGCCTTAGATTTGCAGCCCGGCGATGAGGTAATCACGACATCGTTCACTTTTTATGCAACTATTGGCGCAATTGTTACGGCTGGAGGAAAACCCGTATTTTGTGATATCGAAGACGACTTTAATATAAGTATTGCCGGCTTAAAGAAGCTCATTACAGAAAAAACTAAGGCGATTGTCCCAGTGCATTGGTCAGGCAGGCCTTGCGAGATGGATGAGATGATTGAAATTTCCGAAGAGTTCGGAATTCCCATTATCGAGGACGCCTGCCATTCAATCTTAGCCGAGTACCACGGTAAGAAAACAGGAACATTTGGAATCACTGGTTGCTTTTCCTTTCACCCTCTCAAGAATCTCAATGTCTGGGGTGATGGTGGCATCATCACGACAAATTCAGATGAGATGAATACAAAAATCAGGCTTCTCAGAAATCATGGTCTAACTGACCGAGATCACTGTGAGATTTTTGGCTACAACTCAAGACTCGATACTATCCAGGCCGTAGTTGCTAATCATTTATTAGGCAAGATTGACGCAATTACGAATGCACGAATTGAGCATGCAAATTACTTGGATAAGGGATTAAATGATGTGCCGGGGATCAGCATCCCGGAAAGAGTCAATTCACTCAAAGAAGTTTTTCATATCTACAGTTTTATGGCTGAAAACAGAGATGCTTTGGCTCAATTCTTACGGGATAATGGGATTGATGCAAAGATTCACTATCCCATTCCTATGCACTTGCAGCCTGCTGCTCTATATCTAAATTACAAAAAGGGGGATTTTCCTAACGCCGAAAATGCTGCTAACCGAACGTTATCTCTTCCTGTCCATGAGTTTGTAAAACCGAAAGATCTCGACTTTATGATTTCTAAGGTTAAGGAGTTTTACGATCATGGTCAACATTAGGGTTCCCTTTGTAAACCTTGCAGCTGCATATAAGAATGATGCACTTGCGATATCTAAAGCTATTGATGAAATTGGAAACTCTGGTCAATATATCCTTGGTCCGAATGTAAAAAATTTTGAGGAAGAGTTTGCCGCTTATATCGGGACAAAATATGCTATCGGTGTAGCGAATGGCTCTGACGCCTTGTTCTTGATAATGAAAGCACTTGGAATTGGCCCCGGTGATGAGGTTATTACTCAACCAAATTCTTTTCTTGCATCTGCCTGGACAATTGTTGCAACAGGAGCTACTCCCGTCTTTTGTGAAGTTGACGAGACCCTTGGCCTAGACCCTGAGCATCTCTCTAAACTTATTACGCCACGAACTAAGGCGGTAATGCCAGTCCATTTGACTGGTAACCCAGCAAGGGTTGATGCGATTCAAGCGTTATTAGTTGGAACGGGCATCGAGTTAATTGAAGATGCCGCGCAAGCTGTAGGTGCAAGGTTTAACGGTCAACGAGTTGGATCATTTGGTATTGCCTCTATGTTTAGCTTGCATCCTTTAAAAAACTTAGGGGTTATCGGTGATGGTGGAGTGATAACTACGAATAGTGATGATATGTACGCCACAATTATCAAGTTGAGAAATCATGGTCTTATTGATCGTGACCATTGCGAAATTTGGGGATATAATTCACGCTTAGACGAACTACAGGCTGCTGTCGCCTCGATTCGACTGAATAAACTTGATGAAAACACCACTAGGGTCCGAAAAATCGCTAATAAGTATTCAACTGAGCTAGCCGGAATTGTGAATCTGCCAAAATCCTACGATCGGTCAGAACCCGTATTTCATAACTACATTGTTCATACTGAAAATCGTGATGCTCTTCAGTCTTTTCTTCACGGAGTTGGAGTAGAGACAAAGACACATTACCCCATCCCAATCCATTTACAGGAATGTGCAGAATCACTTGGATATAAGGTTGGAAGTTTTCCTATTTGCGAATACCAATCAACTAATTCGATTAGTCTACCGATCTATCCAGAGCTTAGTGATGAACAAGTCGAAATAGTAATCTCCGAGATGAAGAATTTCTTTAAAAAGGCCCCTTGAAATCTTCGCTAGGCACGTCATGGGGGGTTGTTGATCTTAATTCAATCTCTCTTGCCAATGTCTTTCCTGCTGCCTTGAAGATTGCATAAATCATATCTTCGTCCTTAAAGTATTGATCTCTGGTGTACCCGAAAGACGTTCCCTCTGGCAGATCCTTTACCGCAAAACGAACCGGTGGCTCTTTAAGAGAAGAAAAGCAATTTTCTGTAACCTTGGCGATAATTTCGCCAGCAATTGAACCTGAAGTATGTCCATAGTCAAAAACAATCAATGACCCCGTACGTCGCACAGATTCGAATATTCCTACCCAATCAATCGGTGAGTAACTCCGCAAATCCAATAACTCTATGTCTAAATCCAAATCTTTGATCAGTGCATTAAGCCCCAGTAATTTTGCCGTCAGGAAGCTAGAGCTGACAACAGTCACATCCTTGCCTTGAGTTAAGGATCGAACTTTTCCAATCTCTCCAAGTGAATAGCTGTCGTCGAACTCACCCAATGAATTATGTAACCATCTATGTTCTAGAATCAGAACTGGGTTTGGGTCTTCAATTGCAGCAAGTGTCAATTCTTTTGCATCTCTTGGATTACTAGGAGCAATTACTTTTAATCCAGGAATGTGCGAAAACCAGGCATGAAGTGCTTGGGAGTGCGTAGGGCCTTGCCCCCAACCTTTTCCAATAATCAATCGAATTGTTATGGGAACAGGTTGCTGGCTCCCAAACATGAAGTGCCACTTTGCGGCACTGTTCACTAATTGATCCATAGCCAGGAGAAAGAAATCTAGGCGTTGATGTGTAACTATTGAAGGTATTCCAGCCAAAGCTAAACCAACTTGAACTCCGGTCATTGTATTTTCTGATGTGGGCGTATCGAAAACACGATCCTGACCAAACTTTTCGACTAATCCGCTTGTAGTCCCAAAAATTCTCTTTGGATCATTGATTCCTAATCCAAAAGCAACAAGATTACTATCTTTCTCCATGGCCAAATGGAGTGCTGTATTGACAGCATCTACATAGGTCCTTTGAGTCATGATTTTGCGCCAGCAAATGCAGAAGTTCCTTCAAGCAGAGGATCTGGGTAGTCCGAATTTCTTGCAAAATCAAAAGCCACTTCAATTTCCTCATCAATTAATTTTGTCATCTCAGCCATAACTTTATCCCAATCCTTAATCAGACCAACTAATTCCAGAGATATCATTAATAGAGGGTCCTTCTTCTTGGCATCAACAATGTATGCGGATTCGCGATATCCTAAATGATCATCCTCTGCCGGGCCACAGTGCTCCAAAAATCTAAAAGTATCAATTTCAATAAATGAAGGAATCTGCGTTAAGCGGGTTGTTTCTATAATATTAGAAAGTTGAACTAAAGACTTCTCGGGGTTGGAAGAATCTAGATACTTTGAATTGATGCCTAAGCCTTCGACCATATTATAAATCCGACGGCCTTCTGGTTGTCGTTCAGAGATATGCGAATACACGGAAAAATTGTTGTTTTCACATAAAAATATTGCGGGAATTTTTCGAACGGCTGCAAAATTAACTGACTCATAGAATGCACCTTCTTCGACTGCGCCGTCACCCAAATATATAAGGACTACTGCCTTATCGCCTCTCAATTTAGCCCCATACCCCAAACCCACACCGACAGGAATTGAGTTGCCAACAATTGCTGTGGAACCCATAAAGTTCACATCTAAATCAATCAAATGCATAGACCCCCCGCGGCCCTTCGAGCATCCTGTTGATTTACCGAACAATTCAGCGACAAACTTTTGAAGTGAGCCGCCTTTTGCCAGATAGTGCGCATGAGATCTATGTGTGCTTACAGCTAAGTCATTTTTTGATGTGACAAGTGAAACTAAAGTTGGAAGAAGTTCTTGCCCAATAGAAAGGTGTACCGGACATCTCATTTCACCTTTTGGGTATTCTCTCGCAATAGCCTCTTCGACTAATCGAATTCGTAACATTCTCCGATATAGCTCTACTTTTTCTTCTTTATTCATGGCATAAACCAGAAATAATCACCGGTATAACCATTAACCTGAAAAAATTCAATCCAGGAATCTACAGAAAGTATAGTTTTGCCTGTTAAATTCCAAGCGAACATACGCTGTTTCTCTTCTTCTGTGCGGTAGGCATCAAGAATTACAAAAGAGTGCTCTTTTGAGACGCGCTGGATTTCTCGTAAAGCCTGAGCGCACTCATCATATTCAAGATTATGGATTGTATTTATGGCAATTACCAAGTCGAATTCATTATCTTCAAAGGGAAGTTCCTTTGCATCTCCAACTACAAGATTCCCCTTCACGCCAGGGTGCGCATTCTTAATTGCATATTCAGAGATATCTAAACCGGTTGTCTGAATGCCGGGAACTAATTGTTCAAAATCGTAAAGCATAAACCCTTTCGCGCAGCCAACATCTAAAATTTTCATCCCTGGTTTCAATGAGTACTCTTTCTGGAAATCAGGTATCACGGGAGTCCAAAATCTTGGACTGTAGCTAAAGCCGCCGTATCCTTGACTGCGTAGGCCATCGAAAAACCTCACATCAAACTTTCGTGCGATTTCCCGATCCTCCTCTGTCTTTTCTGCGAGACGCTTGGTTAGATCTCTGGGTGTTTTAGGATATTTTGCAAGTAGATCGATTTCTTTCTTCATTCTCTTGACTCCCCAAGACCTAGTTCAAGCATCCTTGCGACTGTATTGTTCATAATTGAATTTTCAAGTGTCCCAGCAATAAACCTCGTTTTTAAGTCTCCTATTGCATCACTTATGTTGTGCTGCGGTTTAAATCCCGTGTTTATGAGTTTTGAGGAATCAAGCCTATAAGACCTTGGATCATTTGACTCTTCAACGGTAATTTCAGCACCTACTTCGTCAGCAATTCGCTTTGCGATCTCAAGAATTGTTAAGTTTTCGAATCCTGCGTTATACGAACCGGATGGAATATTCCTGTTGTTAATAAAGTGGCGATAAACCTGAACCATGTCAGCAATATGTATGTTCGGCCGTACCTGAGCCCCCCCCAGAACTTTTATGAATTTCTTTGATAGCGCCTGGTATGTCAATAAGTTAACCGCCAAGTCAAATCGCATTCTTGGTGAGTAGCCACAGATTGTTGCTGGCCTTAAAGAAATTACTCGAAATTCATCGCGCCAATTTGAAACTATCTGTTCCGCCACCATTTTTGTTTTGTTGTATGTCGAAATCGGCAACAAAGGTAGATCTTCAGTCACTCGGGGCTCATCACTTAATCCGTACACGCTCCCAGAGCTCGCATAAATGAAATCTTTGACAGATGCTCGCTTCGCCCAATGAAGCAGTTGCAAAGTAGCTAACGTATTAACTTCCCAGGAAAGTTCTGGGTTTAAATCTACACTTGGATCATTTGCAATATTAGCAAGATGGACCACTGCTTCGAATTTTTCATTCGGATAAATACTACTGTCACGGATATCTCCTGTTATACAGTGAAGTTGGGCAGATTTTGGAAGTGCATTACCAAACCACTCGGTATCGATTACTACTACTTGATGCCCATCATCCAATAGGGCTGGCACCAAAGAAGATCCGACATACCCACATCCGCCTGTAACTAAAATTCGCATGTGCAGACTCTAATTGATTAGACGCTCAATTTTGTGACTCTGGAGGGCTACTTTGATGAATTTGAATGATCTCAGCCAGTGAATTCACGACAGTAGGACCAAACATATGGCTCTCATCTTGGTGATTACTTAGAAGCAAATAGTTCAGAGGGATCCCAGCCGCCATAGCTGCAAGAATGTCCCTCTCGCGGTCTCCAACAGAGATGCAGTCTTCTGCCCGCACATTGAACTTCTGAATCGCTTGGGTAAACATTCCTGGAAGTGGTTTTCTACATTCACACAAATCAGCAGGTCCATGAGGGCAATACAAATAAGTTAAAATCACAATACCCTCTGATTTAAATTTCTCTACAATAAAATTCATGACTTTTTTCAATTCTTCTTCGCTAAACAATCCTCTAGATACGCCAGACTGATTAGTGACAATAACTATTTCAAAATTTATTGACTTAAAATATTTACACAGCTGAAAAATCCCTTCTACAAAAACCATCTCTTCAACTCTAAAAGCAAAGTGCTTATCAACATTAATGACTCCATCACGATCTAAAAAGAGGACTCTTTTAATTTCAGATTTCATCATTAAAGTTATGGGATCAATTTTGGATTGAGATTTAATTTTCTATATTTCACGGGAAATATAATGACAGATTGCGTGATGAGCGTCTTCTATAATTTGCATATCATCAGATGGAACATTTATCTCAAAACTAACAAGACTTGACATTTGCCCACCCTTAAACCCAGTTAGACCTACTGTCTCCACCCCTAAATCTTTTGCCGCCTTTAGTGAGTTTAAGATATTTGTTGAGTTTCCACTTCCAGATATTGCAAATACAATATCGCCACTACGTAAAAAATTCCGTAGGGACATTTCAAGTGCTACTTCATAAGAAGTGTCATTGCTCCAGGCACTTTGAATAGGTACAAGATCCATTAATGGGACTGCTCGAATTGGTTCTTGAATTCTTGTCGCACATCCCTTTGATAGGTCAACACAAAAATGAGAGGCAGTTGCGGCACTACCGCCATTACCAATGACCCAAACAGTTCCGCTAGCTCCAACTACCTTCCGAATAAGCGTTAATACACTTTCCAGATTCGCTAGGCTCACACTACGTAAGGCTGTATTAAGGTCAGAACAATACTTGTTCCAATTAATTTCACTCATTTCAAGCCTTTCTAGTTGCTGACACGATTTGTAAATTCTACCGGTTAAATTGAAATGCTAATCGGGCTCTACGCTTCAAAGTTCTTGAATGTGTATAGACGGTGCTTTTGCTGCCAACTCGGCATTTTCGACCCAAAAATACTGAGAAAATCTATGTACTGAATTTCTTTCCCTAGATCCAAGGCTAATTTTTCTAAGAACTCAAAATTGTTGACTCCTTCAAAAGAATTATTGCATGCAATAACTGTAGTGGAAGAATTCTGAACTAGATCAAAATAGTAAGCTCGTTCAGAAATATTGACCTCGGTGAAACTCCAAAAGGCAAACAGCACGTAGGGTGAATTTGGGAGATTAGCCTTTAAAGATGCTTTTTCGGAGTTAATCGGAAAGTATGTGCATCTGGTTTCAGGTATCCCAAGAGACTTGGCGACATAACGTTGAACAATCTGCATTTCAAGAGTGTCATACGAGTAAAAGTTTGGGGAAGAGTGCGCATTTGCAATTCCAGCCATGGAACCCATTCCAGGGCCAATTTCCGCAACACTATTAATACCATTCACGATGCTAGTTCCTGTTAACTGCTCGGCTGCTCGTAGACATGCAAGAACTTTAAGGATCCAGTTTTCATAGTCTTGATGTTCGAAACCTCTAAAACCTTCAAGATACTTTTGTCCTAATTCTTCTGCTATCGCTTTATCATTCTCGCTAAAATTCAATCCCTCCACATTATTTTTCTCTGAGTATCCGCCGGCTACCGCTAAAATCACCGGACTGCGGGCCCAATCTCTTGGATTAATGAATCTGATTTGAAATTGAAGCCACCTATTGAAACTACTCCAAACATTCGATCTCAACGGTAAAGTTTTTAGATCGTATTCCCTTTTTTCTGGGTAACTGACAATCGCTAGGATTAAGTACTTGACCCACACGCGTAGATAGTTCTTCCCAGTTCTGTTGGGGAATCGCACTTTGCCTAGTTTTAGCCACTCCATTAGCATTATCAAAATTTATCACTACAGGTCTTTAAACGAGGGATTTAGCGCTGAGCATGAAATGCATCAGCCAATTCTTTCTCTGACTATTCAAAGAATTCTCAATCTACTGACGATGATTGTAATCTTACCCTGCGTACCTGTAATTCAGGGCAAGGGGAAATGAAGCGTATCCTCTGGCAGGTTAGAAGCAAGGGAGTTGAAGATTCCCCGGAATACATCAGAGTCTTCAACCGAAATAACTAAATCTCTCTGTGATGGCTCACCTTGAAAATATGACTGAGCGAATTCGAAATAACTTTGTTCTATTCGCCCACCTAATTGAAATAACCCAAAGGAGCGTGTGTCAATAATCAGGTTAACTGCCCTGCAGACTTCCATGATCCCCACTGGTGAAAGGTAACGATTTCCATAGGCGCGAATAGATTCTCCCTTCGCTGCAGATTCTCGCCAATTCTTTATGAAACGCGTCTCCTCAGAGAGCACTTTTGTAAGCCTTAAAATCGCATAATTTGCTAGATTTTTTTGAAGAAACTGCTCCACTGCAACTTTCTCTTTCCCGTAATTATTTATTGGATTAGGTGCGTCTGAGAACTTATAAAATGGTTTTGCTCCATCAAAGACGCTACAGCTTGATAAGAAAATTACTTGAGTATCGAGTGAGGAAAATCGGTTGATTACTTCTATAGTGTTCTCGACATTTATTTGCCAGGTGAACCTTGGTTCGTCGTTACAAGTGGTCTGATTAGTAACTCCAGCGCAGATAATTATTGTATGAAAATCCAATTTGGGAACATTGCTTTCTAAGCTGGCAAGATCTAGTTGGTACAAGGATTCGGTTGGCTGAGAATTTAACTTTCTCCGTGTTGTTCCAACAATTTTGTAAACATCTTTTTCCTTAAAGTATCGGGCGAGGTTTGACCCTATTTCAGAATCTATGCCAACTATCAATATCTTTTTTGACCCACTGCTTTGGATCTCATCTTTCTTCAGTGTTTCTTTATCGAATGACACAAAGCACGCTCTCTATTTTTAGAATTTGATAGAACTTAGCCGCACCAATTAGTAGGCCGTCAGAAGATAATATTACCCTCTGACGAAGAGCGTATCTCTGGTTCCCTTTGGCGCAACAAACAGAGTTCGGATTCAAAATCGAGAGAATATAAAGAATATGTTGTGGGCCCAGACGGGCTCGAACCGTCGACCCACGGATTAAAAGTCCGTTGCTCTACCGACTGAGCTATAGGCCCCACAAGACTACTGCGCGATCTTATACGAAAATCGATTCCCTAAAATCATGAATTATCGGCCTTTTGCGGCCTTTGAGAGCCTGTCTCGAATTGCCTCTGCAAGCCCATCTCCTTGTGGTTGGACTACTACAACAACCTTGATACCCCGATTATCAGCTTCTCGTAATGTCGAATATAAGTTTTTTGCAAATTCTTGAACGTTCCTTGGAGCCGCGAGCCGAATGACATTTACTGGGGTGGGTATCGAGTCAATTGCAATATAGCCATCTTCATCTGCTGGATCTACGTCCAACACGACTTTCGCATTGGGAGCGTAGTGTTTTTCAAATGAACCGCTAAATTTAGTTTCAGAGGTGATTTTGGTTGAAAGTACAATGCCTAATGTTTCCTCAATTTCCGATTTGGTGACTGCCCCTGGCCGTAAAATTAAAGGCTCTATTCCTGTGCAATCAACAATTGTGGATTCAATTCCAATCTTTGAAATTCCACCATCCAAAATCTGATCGTCAGCACCTAGAAAATTACCTAATTCTTCTTGCACATCTGAACTTGAAGTTGGCGAAACTTGTCCAAAGCGATTCGCACTAGGTGCAGCGATAGCTGAATTAGATATTTTCTCAAATTCAGTAATTAGAGCAAGTGCAATCGGGTCACTCGGGACACGTAGCCCTACGGTATCTTGACCTCCCGTAATGAAGTCACCGACGATATTGCTTTTCTTCAAAATCAAAGTCATTGGGCCTGGCCAAAATTTACGAGCAAGCTGTACTGCAAATTCAGGAATTTCAACAGCCCACTTATCCAACTGATTTATCGACGAAATGTGAACTATCAAGGGATGGCCTGGGGGACGCCCTTTAACTTCATAAATTCTATTCACTGCCTCTGGATTTCTTGCGTCTCCCCCTAGGCCATATACGGTTTCAGTTGGGAATGCGACCAAGTGGCCAGCATTTAAGGCAAGCGCAGCCTCGCGGATAGCCTTAGCTGTGCATTTTGAAGTAAATGGTGAGTTGTTCATGACTTGCCCGATTATCCACTGTTTTGCGAGAAGATACAGCCATGGATTCCCCTCGCCCAACTAAGGTCATGCAGGTGATTGCCCGGATGAATGTAGGGGGACCCGCAGTCTTGGTAGCTGACTTAATGAGAAATTTTGATTCCCAGAAAGTTCATGCGGTCCTGGTGACTGGATATTGCGACGAGAATGAATCAGATTACTTAGATGTGGTGGCGAGGGATATTTCGGCGATTCGAGTGCCTGGATTGGGACGCTCAGTCTCTCCCATAAAGGATTTATCTGCCTTTTTTCTTTTGGTCAAAGAAATTAGGAAATTCAAACCTGATGTAATTCACACACATACGGCTAAAGCCGGTGTTCTTGGACGAGTTGCCGGACTAATTGCGGCCCCAAGGGCCAAGCGTGTACATACTTTTCACGGACATTTACTACATGGATATTTTGGCAGTGGTAAAACCATATTAGTTATTTTTGTTGAAAAGTTACTAGCTCATTTTACGGTGCGACTGATTGCAATTGGGAACAGCGTTAAAAGAGATCTTTTAGAAGTTGGCGTGGGAAGTGCTTCAAAGTTCGAAGTCATTTTTCCTGGACTTCAATCATTTCAAATTCATCCAAAGATGAAAGCTAGACAACTACTCGGACTAGAACCTGACAAAAAATATTTTGTCTTTGTTGGACGGCTCACACAGATTAAGCGTCCGGACCGATTGCTGGACTTGGCAAGATTCCTAAAGCTGAATTATTCCGACTCTCACATACTTATTGCTGGCGCGGGTGAGCTTTTAGCCACCATCAAGAGTGAATCTGACGCCGCTGGCCTTCCAATGACTTTTCTTGGGTGGCGAAATGATATTGACTTAATTCTAAGTGCGGCTGATATTGCAATCTTATGTAGCGATAATGAAGGTATCCCTCTGACTTTAATTCAAGCCGCTCAAGCGGGTCTTCCAATTATCAGTACAGATGTAGGATCTGTCTCGGACATAGTCGCCCATGGAGTAAACGGGATTCTTACAGAAGCAACTTCGGTTTCATTGATAAGTGCAGCTAAATCCCTTCTCGATAGTGCATCCATGCGGGATGAATTCGGAAAAGCAGGGCAAAAGCGAGCTGGTCAATACTTCACTTCAGAGGCAATGGTTAAACACCATGAGAGGCTTTATTCACAAATAGTTTGATTATATTTCTGGGCCATTTCACAGAATTTTAGAGATACTTGTCCTATGAAACTAACAAAACTTCGCACAATCACATCCCTATTCACTGTCATGGCAGTCGCAGGCGTCGTGGCCCTTGCTATTCCAGCCAATGGCGCTGGCACCACAGATAACCGCTTCATCACCGTCACCGGTGTTGGCACGATTTCTGTTGTCCCAGATGCTGTTCGCTTTAACGCAACAGTTTCTGCACTTGCCTCAACAAATGCTGCTGCACTTTCATCTGCTAGCAAATCAGCTGCTGCTGTGAGAGCAGCGCTAAAGACAGCAGGTATTGCAACAAAAGATATGCGCTCTGCTTCGATATCTGTTTATCCTGAGTACAACTGGACACAAGAGGCTGGCACAAAGATCACCGGCTACCGCGCCTCACAATCATTTGATGTTCTAGTCCGCACTGCATCAAAGGCGGGCACCATCATTGAAGCAGTTGTCACCGCTGGCGGTGACAATGTCCAACTTGGTGGAGTAGTACCAACAACTCTTAACCCAGCAACTGCCACAGAAGAAGCACGAGCAGCAGCTGTTGCTAACGCCAAATCAAAAGCTTCTTCTTACGCAAAACTTCTTGGCACAAGCATTGGCAAAGTCCTATCTCTTGAAGAGCAATCTTCACCTGTCTACTCATCACCTTTCCCAATGGCAAAGGCAGAAGCAGACTCTGCAGTGCAGATTGATCTCGGCGAGCAAGATGTGACAGTGACAATTACTGTTCGTTGGGCGCTTAACTAAGCCAGCAAGTACCTTTAAACAAAAGAGCCGCTACCCCTCATCCGAAGGGATAGCGGCTCTTTTGTGCTTAATTATCGGTTTGGATGCTTGGTTAATCACGGGTAAGATTGCGAAGCCTTAGCACGTCCCCATCGTCTAGGGGCCTAGGACATCGCCCTTTCACGGCGGTAACACGGGTTCGAATCCCGTTGGGGGCACGCATTACCAGTTTTAAAGAAGTAACGGCTTTAAGGTGACATAAGAGCCACTTATGTTTATCAATTTCTTAAGGCCCGGTAGCGCAGTTGGTTAGCGCGCCGCCCTGTCACGGCGGAGGTCGCGG
>Ga0209550_10000928_pt1 | contig 28359 bp, 24 predicted proteins | sample LauGreSuBDMM15SN_2_FD_187567 | JGI IMG/M metagenome (GOLD analysis project Ga0209550, IMG submission 187567) | Freshwater lake microbial communities from Lake Michigan, USA - Su13.BD.MM15.SN (SPAdes) (version 5) | ecosystem: Environmental > Aquatic > Freshwater > Lake | place: Lake Michigan... | reverse complement strand
TCTGCTAAGTAATCTTTTTGACTTTCTTCATCTTCTTCAGATCTTTCTGATCTGATAACTTTTTCGTGATACTCCGACAACCTCTTCTGTTTGATTATCTCCAAAAGCTCTGCACTCTTTCTTGCAACTACCACTGAGTCAATAGCTTCCCCGAGAACACCATCCTGTTCACTAACTTGTTTTTTTAAATTTTCATTTTGCAAGTAAAGTGTTTTTATATAATTCTCAAATACTCTTAAATATCCTATATCATCTGAAACATAAGTTGTAAATTTATCATTTTCATAACTAATAGCATTTCGATTATCTTGTACTTCATTTTTTAATCTATTTATTTTTCCAACAACTAGTGCTAATTTTCTCGTTTCCTCATCAACAGCTCTATTTCTAATTCGTAGTACAGTTTCTAAGTTAAATTTAAACTTCTTCATTTATCAATACTCATCATCTTGTGAACTTGAGAATATTTCTGCTAATCTTTTTTTTGCATCTTGAAAGTCTGATTTCACTTCTATTCTTTGTTTTAAAAACTCATCTATTGCATCTTTTTTAGAAATAGCCATATCTACTTTTGAATCTGATCCTTTTACATAAGCAGACAATCTAATCAGCTCTTCATTGGCATTGTATGTTGTTATCAATTCTCTTAAAAATCCTGCATACATAGAATGATTTTCAGAAACTATTTTTTGCATCACACGTGAAAGTGAAGCAGATATATCAATTGCTGGATAATGATTTTTCTCGGCTAAAGTTCTGTTTAATACAATATGCCCATCCAAGTAACCCCTTACAGCATCTGCTATGGGGTCGTTCATTTCATCTGGTTCTGTAAGAATTGTATAAAAACCGGTTATGGTACCACCTGAAGGAGATGTACCTGATCTTTCAACTAGCTTAGCTAACCTAGTAAAAACAGTAGCAGAAAAACCCCTAGTAATAGCAGGCTCTCCATGTGAAATTGACATCTCCCTAGCAGCTTGAGCAAATCTCGTAAGGGAATCCATTAGTAAATTGACGTGATACCCCTTATCCCTAAAATATTCAGCTGCACTAGTTGCAAGTAATGCACAGTTTATTTGTTGCATTCGAGGAGAATCAGATGTTGCTACAAAAACAACACTCTTTTGGAGGGCTTCCTCTCCTAATTCTAACTCTAAAAACTCATTTACTTCACGACCTCTTTCACCAACCAATGCAATTATATTTATATCTGCATTTGTATAACGAGAGATCATACCCAATAAACTAGATTTTCCAACTCCAGAGCCTGAAAAAATACCTATTCTTTGTCCACGACCTACCGTGAGCATCCCATCAATAGCTCTTACTCCGGTTTCAAGAACATCCTTTATCATAGGTCTCTGAAGGGGATTGATTGGGTCATTGTCAGGGAATCTCTCCTCTTTACTTACAAGAACACCCTTACCATCAATTGGTTTAGCGGCTCCATTGATAACCCGTCCGAGTAGATGATTCCCAACAGGTAATATTAGTTTTCTACCTGAAGAATAAACTGCAGCCTTAGGATAAATACCATCAACTTCCCCTAATGGCATAAGTGTGTATTTGTGTCCATCAAAACCAATAATTTCACATTGAAGATAACCTTTACGGTCATTCCTCTCTATCTCCATTATCTCCCCGATTTTAGAATCGGGAGGTCCCTGAGAAAATATGACATTTCCAGAGACTCGTATCACCTTACCACTTTTCCTAATTGGCTCGGTCTTTACAAGGATACTTAGGTATTTTTCAAGAACATCTACTTTCTCATTAAACTTTTTTTCTATCATTAAATTGGTTCCGCGTTACGAATTGCTTCCTCAATTTCTTTCAATTGGGTTGAAATACGAGCATCAATTGCTCCTACATCAGTCTCGATAATTACACCACCACGATCAATTCGAGAGTCTTCATAAATATTAACTTTACGTAAAGACTCCATAAGCTTTATTAATTCGTCTTTATGAGCCGTTGTAATTTCAAGATCTGAGAAGTTAACTCTAATATCTACTCTATCTCTATCTTTAATTCGTTTTAATGCTTCCCTAATATTATTTAGTACTATCTCTTTACGCTCAACAATCTCATCTTTAATCACCTTTCTTGCAATGATCAAAATCATTTCAACCATTTGCTTCTCAGATGCCTGTATGATATCCTCTCTAATATCAATTGCCTTTCCAACAATTGTTCCCAATCTATCTATCAATCTTCTAACTTCAGCCTGACCTTTTTTAAAGCCTACTTCTCTTCCGGCATCGTATCCTCTCTGATAAGCTTCATGTTCAATCTCAGCAACCTTCATCTCAGCTTCCTTGATCATTCTCTCTACTTCAAGTTTAGCCCTATCTAAGATTTGGTCTGCTTTTGCTTTTCCAGTATCTTCTTCAATCTTTACTTTTTCTTTAGAATCCTGAATTAACTGAAATGCTCTTGTCTTACCATCTTCAACTATCTTATCAGCTTTTGCCTGTGCTTCTGAAAGCATCTGGCGAACTTGCTCTTCAGTCTCCTGACGATAACGTTCTAATTCTTGCTCTATTTCATCAATGGAAGGACCCTGGTACTGCTCAATAACATTCCCTTCAGTATCTACTTCATACTCTTCTTCTACTTCACTTTTATGAAATTTTTTATACTTCTCAGAAATAGCTATATCTACTTGTTCTTGAGCTTCTGCTATTTGTAAGGGTTTAAATACTAATTTAGCCATGTCATACCTTCCATAACTTTATCTTACCGGAATCTATTGATTTATTTAGAGTTTCGATGATTGCTTTTTGTGCTTCTTCAATTTCTGCCAGGGAGATAGGACCCATTGAATCAATTTCAATATTAATTTGTTTGCATAACCAAGGCTCACATCTCTCAAGAATTTTTACTTTTAAATCTGTTTCAACACCTTTGAGTGCACAAGCCAAAACTATAGGATGAAATTCAGATAAAAACCCTGAAAGTGTTGTCCTACCAATACACATTAAATCATTTATTGTATAATAATGCTCATTTATACTTTCTGCAAATTCAGGATCTCTCTCTTTTATGCTAGAAAATAATTTAAAGGATATATGAGGATTGATTCTAGATAATATGTCTGCAACCGTCTTACCACTTCTATTCTTAACTTTTGATAAAATTGTTCTGGATTCAATTAAGTCATACTTAAAGAAGAGAAATGACTCTAACTCAGCACGCATCACTTCTGAATAATAATCTATTATTTGAATTTCTTTTATTATATTTTCACGTATTTTTTCAGGAAAATCCTCTATAATTTTTGAAGCTGCATCGGGATTAGAAAAACACATTACCTTTGCTATTGTCTTTGAGTCTTCATCTTTTACTATTAGTTCAAGTTCTTCTTTCGTTTTATTTTTTAACTCATGCAGAGGAGATGTTCGTGGTGAATTAGATTGGAATTTTTGTTCATTTTTAGATTTTTCTACAATGTACAATGGAGATCTTCTTTTAGGTTTATCTCCGGATATAGTTTGATTAAAACTATTTAGAACACTCCTCTCTTCCATTTTAGATGTTTTTGGCAAATTAGCCATTGCACCCATTAATTTTTCTAGCTCTTCGTTACTTAAGCCTGAAAGTACTTCTTTGGGCAAGTGCTCTCCTATCATACTGAAGAGCACAGCTGCTTTTTCTTTATTTGATTGTGAAATACTCATCTATTAACCGGCCTCTTCGTCTGATAACCAAGTTCTTAATAGCTGAGCAACTTCTTCTGGCTTTTCTTTTGCCATACTAATTGCATTTTCTAAGAGCTCTCTTCGAAGTTTTTCATCTAGAGAAATTTCAACATCTGCTCCACCTTCTTCCATTACTCGAAGAGCTGCTTCACGCATCATTTGCTGTTGAGCAGCAAGTTCTTCCTCTTTCATTCTTCTTCTTCGTGCAATTTCTTTCTTAACAGCTCTATAGATTAGTATTACAAGTATTAGAAAAGTCAATATAGCAAGAGAAGTTATCATTGCACTTTTAATTGCTTTTTGTTTCGCTAACTCAGCATCTTCATTCGCAAACTGAGAACTTCTATCTTTGGGAATAGTAATTATACTTATTTTATCACCCCGAACGGAATCAAATGCAATCGCTGCTTCTAGATTCTTTTTTATAAGAGCTAAATCTTCTTTAGAGACTGACTTATACACTCTCTCAAATTTTGTCCCATCCGCTGATTCTTTTTTTTCCCAAACTCCATCAACCACTACTGAAAGTGCAACCTTTTCCACCTTCCAAGGCTGCTTTTGAACTTCACTTACCTTTCTATTAAATTCAAAATTATTAATGTTTTCACCTTTCGCATACTCTGCTTTTTGATAATCGGTATCTTTATAACCTGGAGGAAGATTGGGCTCAGTTCCTGCTGGACCATCTGGAGTAAATCCTCTACCAGTAAATTTTTCTGTAGTTTCTTTAGATGAAACTTTTAGAGAATTCCCATCAACAATTTCTAACTCAGAGTAAGGTGTACTGGGATCATCAGGAATTTTTACTACTGGAGATACGTTATTTTCTTTGTAAGTTACTTTATCCCAATTTAAAGAATATTCAAATCTTGTGATATCGACTCTATCTTCACCACCTAAACTCCATCTAAGTGTATTACGTATATCAATGAGTCTTTTCATCCTCTGCTCTTCTTCAATTCGTAATTTTTCCTGAACCAATCTTAACTCTATCCGATCTTTTTCTAGATCTTCTTCAAAATCACTTATTATTTTCCCATCAGGATCTGCAACACTCACATTTTCAGGTTTGAGTCGAGGAACTGCTCGAGAAACTAAATTAACTATACCTTTTATTTCTTTTTTAGAAAGAGTATCTACTCCTGGAATAAAGTGTAGTATTACAGAAGCTTTAACTGGTGAAGATGCACTTTCAAAGAGGTCAGACTCGGGGAGTGCAATATTTACATCAGCCTTCTCAATGGAACGTAGGGTAGAAAGTGATTTTTCAATAGCTCCTTTTAGTGCCCTGTACTTTTTTATATCCTTATCAAATTGGGTTTCTGTAAATTTTTCAATATCAAAAAGCTCCCAACCTTGAACTCCTGTAGGAATTAAATTTTCTTGAGCTAACTTTGTTATAATTTCTTGTCTCTGGTCAGGATCCACCGAAATGATAGATGTATCAGAAGCAGAATAGGAATATCCCATTGCATCCAGTTTTTTTGTGATCTCTGCAAATTCCTTTGCGGGCAGATCTTTGAAAAGTACTACTCCATTCTTTTGTGTTGATAGAGTAGAAAGTACGACTACGGCGATTATTATCACCCCTACCACTGTACCCATTATAATCCGTTTTGTGGAGTCGAGCTTTCCAAAAAGCTCTTTAAATTGGGTGAAAAATTTTGCAATCGATTCCGGCATAGATTACCTCATGGAAACTTATATCAGTGACATAATAAGAAATCGACAGATATGTACAATTTATTTTTTACTTTTTCTGAAAAAAATAAAAAAGTAGTAAAAGAGAGTAAAGACAGTTCTACTGTCTAATTCTATATGGGGGGCTTAGATAGTTTCATTGTGGATTATGTCTTTAAATGAAAAATCATATACAGATATATACGAAAGAACTTGTCTCTTCCTATAGAATTTTTTTCTGAGCTCAAAGGAGTTTACAATGATTGAAATCATTTTTTATAAAAATAAGCCTAAAATCTTGATTTATTTATGGCTAATATCGATTTTTCTGAACACTTGTCAAAATAACTCCAAGGCAATTAGAGATGTAAAAGAGTCTGATGATACATATCCCTTGTCCAGCCAAGAATCTCTAAAGTATGAAACAAAGATCTATAGGCTTTCCATTTCAGAGTGGAACTCTTCAAAAGAAGGTTTTTTAGATTCTTCCTCCTTCCAGGTGAAAGTTAGCTCTCTTAAAAGCAATCGACAGGAAGCTCTTGAAGAAGCAAATGAAGTTGCTAAAAGAAAAATGTTACGAATGCTGTTAGCAGAAGCGATTCCCACCATAACACCAGATGGAAGAGTCGATCTTCGAATTTTAATTGAAGAATATGGGAAAATCGTATCTGATACCGATTTTTCTGGAGAAAAATTCCATTTTGTCTATCAAATCAAGCGACCAGCACTAGAAATCATAGTTAAAGAAAAAATTAAATAATATAGGAATACATCTATTTCTATATCTATTGACATTCATAAAAAAGTACAAAGTTTGGTTACTTTAACAGCACCAAACTTAAATACTACGGAGCGAATATGGGCTTTTTTAGAACTCCCTTTGAATTATTTGCAATCAATAGGGCCATGAATAAATCTCAAGCTATCATTGAGTTTGATACAAAAGGGTTTATTAAGCATGCAAATTCCAATTTTCTCTCACTCATGAACTACAGGTTAGAAGAAATAAAAGGAAAGCATCATAGTATCTTCATAGAGGAAAAAGAAGTAAATTCAGCTTCCTATAAAAAGTTTTGGAAAGATTTAGGAGAAGGTAAGTTTCTCTCCTCCGAATTCAAAAGAATAGGAAAAGATAAAAAAGAAGTATGGATAGAAGCATCTTACAACCCTATCTTAGGTATTACAAATAAGCCATTTAAAATTATAAAATATGCCACAGATATAACTAATAAAAAATTAGAAGATGCCAATGTAAAAGGTCAATTAAATGCTCTCCATACCTCACAAGCTGTGATATCTTTTCAGCTAGATGGGACAATCTTAGATGCAAATGAAAATTTTCTTAAAACTTTTGAGTATACCCTTGAAGAAATAAAAGGGAAACATCACTCTATATTTGTAGAAGAATCCTTCAAAAGCTCTAAAGATTATAAAACTTTTTGGGAGGATCTAAATCGAGGTACTTTTAAATCAGCGGAATTTAAACGATATGGTAAAAACAAAAAGGAAGTCTGGATCCAATCTGTCTATAACCCAATATTAGATATGAATGGAAAAATATTCAAGGTGGTAAAGTTTGCAACTGACATAACCCCACTAGTTGAAGAAAGAATCTATAGAAAGAAAATCCAAACCTATATAAACCAAGATATCAATGATATAAATACAGAAGTATTTACCACCACAGAAAAGACTTTCTCCGCTTCCAAAGCATCCTTTGTGACCTCTAGTAAAGTTCAGGAAATTGCGGCTGGTGCTGAAGAACTAGATGCATCTGTTATGGAAATAAAAAACCAAGTTGAGACTGCCAAACATATATCCAAAACAGCATTTGAACAAAGCAATGAAACCAGAACTACTATCTCCAGTTTATCTAAGGCATCAGAAAAAATAGGCGAAATTATCAACCTAATCAACGAGATTGCCACTCAAACAAATCTATTATCCCTCAATGCATCTATTGAAGCAGCTAGAGCAGGGGAATCAGGTAGGGGCTTTGCTATAGTAGCTTCAGAAGTAAAAAATTTAGCTGACCAAACATCGATAGCAACAAAAGAAATCAGCTCTCAAGTCAAAAGCGTTCAAAATTTCACCCAAAAAGCAGTGGGAGACATGGAAGAGATATTTTCCTCCATCAAAACTTTATCAGAAATATCCTCAGTCATTTCAAGTGCCGTTGAAGAACAATCTTTAGTTACAAAAGAAATGGCAATTAACATGACTATGGCCGCAGAAAATGTTGAAACTATAAATTCAAGTATATCAAATATTTCCGAAGCCACAAATAGAATCAAAGAAGTAGCAAAGAAAGTAAAAGAAGCTTCTAACAGTATTGTATGATTTTTTTATAAAATAGATGAGAGAAAGCTCACTAACGTAGGTTCTAAGTTTTCTACGGAAGTGAACTCGTTGTGAATTAAAAAGTTATTGAATTTTGTATTTTTTCTTAAATTTATCTACACGACCAGCTGTTACAGTAGCCTTAGCTTTGTCTGTATAGAATGGATGGCATGCAGAACAAATCTCAACTAATAGGTCTCCCCTAGTGGATTTTGTCTCAATTATGCTCCCACAAGCACATCTAATTTTTGCTACTACGTAATTTGGATGGATACCTTGTTTCATATTTTCTTCTCCGTGCTATGTGTTCATACTTGCAAGGAACGCATCATTGCTCTTTGTTCCACGCATTTTTTCCAACAATAATTCCATACTTTCTGTGATGCTCATAGGGGAAAGTACCTTTCTTAGAACAAAGACTTTTTGTAGAACGTCAGATCGTAACAGAAGCTCTTCTTTACGAGTTCCAGATTTGTTTATATCAATTGCTGGAAAAATTCTTTTATCTGATAATTTTCTGTCTAAATGAACTTCCATATTCCCTGTTCCTTTGAATTCTTCAAAGATAACTTCATCCATTTTAGAGCCAGTATCAATCAGTGCAGTTGCCATTATCGTCAGCGAACCACCTTCTTCTAAATTTCTAGCTGCTCCAAAAAATCGCTTGGGTTTGTGAAGTGCATTAGAGTCTACACCACCTGATAAAATTTTACCCGATGTAGGTATAACTTGGTTGTATGCCCTTGCAAGTCTAGTTATAGAATCAAGAAGTATTACAACATCTTTTCCATGCTCTACTAATCGTTTTGCTTTTTCTATCACCATCTCGGCAACCTGAACGTGACGCTGTGCAGGTTCATCGAAGGTTGAACTTACAACTTCACCCTTTACATTTCTGGCCATATCAGTAACTTCTTCAGGACGCTCATCAATCAATAGTACTATTAATACTATCTCAGGATGATTGGTTGTAATTGCATTTGCAATACTTTGCATTAAAACAGTCTTACCTGTTCGGGGTGGCGCAACAATCAATCCACGCTGACCCTTTCCAACTGGAACCATTAAATCCAAAATTCTAGTATCCAAATGATTGGGATCGTATTGCATATTGATTCTTGAATTAGGATAAAGAGGAGTTAGATTGTCAAAAAGTGCCCTTTTGTTTGCAACTTCAGGAGAAAACCCATTGATTGATTCCACTCGAAGCATTGCAAAAAAACGTTCAGCTTCTTTGGGTGGTCTAATCTGACCCTCTACAGTGTCACCTGTGCGAAGTCCAAATAACTTTATCTGAGAAGGTGATACATATATATCATCTGGCCCTGGAAAATAGTTATAATCAGGAGATCTTAAGAATCCATATCCATCAGGAAGCTTTTCCATAACACCCGATGCGAACACTTGCCCATCTCTCTCTGTTTGAGCCTGTAGTATAGAAAATATTAAGTTTTGTTTCTTTAAGCCATTGGTATTCTCGAGCTTCATATCCCGAGCAATTTCCATTAGCTCACCTATAGATCTCTGTTTTAATCTTGTTAGATCAATTGGATCTGGTACCTGACCCTCATATTTTTTTTTCTTTCGAAAATTGCGGTGAGAGTGATCAGAGCCATTTTCATGAGTAGAAATATGAGAGATATTAGAGTTGTCTTCGTTTACTTCTTCTTCGTAAGTTTCTTCTTTTTTCTTGCTTATAGCCATATTGATTTTCGAGGGTAAAATTGATTTAGATTTAGATTTAAATATTATTGAAGGTTAGTGCTTGGATAAATTTGACCGAGAATCCGATCTTTGCAATGATGCCTAAAGCAACTATTTCTTCTTACTATTCATTTGGGAAGAACTTTTTCTTTTAGAAACTGATTTTTTTTTCAAATTTTTATTTATTTTAACATCTTCATTTTTACTATCGGATACCGCTTCTATTTGGAGTAGTCTTTTTGCTTGCGATGAATCCGGATCTTCTATAAAATCATCATTTTTCATTTCCTGTTTAGTTTTTGTAGTACTATTTGCCCTAGACTCCCTTCTCTGACGGGGCACAGGAGTCTCAGGATCCCTTGCCATTTTATTATTCAATCCTAAATATTTAATTCTATTTTGTAGAGTTGATCTGGGGATTCCTAGAGAAGACGCGGTATGACTGATATTTTCATGGTTAAGTTTGAATGATTTAAGGATATATGAGGACTCAACATTCTTTAAAATTTCTGATAGCGAGACTCCCGATTGAAATGCTTTCTCTATGATTGGGAATTCGCTTTGGATATGGTCATCTTTTTCTTTTTGGTCTGATTCTGACTCTATTAAATGGTACAAAAAACCTATAACTTTATCATCTCCGTTAAGAGTTACGATCTTTACGATCATGTTAATATTTTTTACAAAAGCATGTAAAATTGGCAATGACATACTGGGATTTTCATCAACATCAATTGATTTGAAATATTCAGATATGAGATCTCTATTTAACTCTCGAAAGTACTTTTCGGCGATTGTGATACTATCTCGAAATATATGCTTGGAAAGAATATTAGTTTCAAATTTTTCGTTATAAAAGGTTGTATTTCCATCTTTATCTGTTGAAAAGAGTGCATCTGGAAAGCTCTTTAGTATCAATTCCATAAATTTGTATATGAGTAATTTATTTGATGAATCAGGTATATCAGTATCAACAGAATCTGTTTTTTGTTCCTGTTTTGGAGGGTTTTTCTTTGTTAATAGGTCAGAACACTCTGCTAGTAGCCTGGGTTTTTCCCACGTATCAATTCGTTGGCCAAATATATTTAAAACAGGTATAGTTCTGTGAGTTTGAAAGAAAAGAACAATAGAATCTGTGATTTCATAAGTTATAAGATGCTCTGGAATGACTTCATATTCAATCCCAACTGACTCGAGATCTGCCATTTCCCTTGATATTTTTTCTTTGGAAAGCAGTCCTACCGCAGATCCATCTTCCCCAACAACAGGAAAATGAGTGACTGGAGTCATTAGAAAAAATTTATAAAACGATTCAATTTTCATTTCAAGATTTACTTGGAGTTGTATCCTATAGCAAAGTCTTGAAAATTTCCTCTTTTGTCACGTTTTTTATATTGTCATCTTTAAAAGGTTTAAACTGAATCTGCAGGACTCATCCTGCAGCTCGTATAGGTAAAGCTTATTTAGTAGGTTCAGATGGTTGAGGAGAGTCTTTAGATGGCTCTTTGCCCTCTAGTTTTGGTGCAGTATCCCTTTTGATAAAACCATTTGTTTCTTCTAAAACAGAGATTCTATTATAAGTGATAATTCCATAACAATCATCTAAGAGTTCCATGAGATCTATTGGAGGTGTATCTTTTCCTGAAACATACGTAAATGCAGTAGCAGTATCAGGTCTTTCAAAGGGAACATTTGCAGTTATCTTACCATCTAACCACTTATTCTCTATATAATTACGAAGTGTCTTTTTTAAGTAAGTATAGTTATTTGTAGTTCCATCGTAATTAGCATCTGTAAACTCATTTAGCTTTTGCTTCTTAAACTCTTTTTTTTCATCGATGACGGTGGCAAATTCAATGAGAGCTATCATTGCGAATCTTCTAGCTCTTCGAGAGGAAACAATCCCTTCTTGGTAAAGAGAGATTTTATTTCTAAATAAATTTGGTGCAGAATTATAACCCATTGTATAAAAGTTTTCAGCAACTTTTAGCTCACGAAATGCTTGTCTAAGTAAGTTCTTTGCAGTAGGATCTTTAATCCTGAGAATTCGATTGCCAGCGAATGTTACAAGCACTCTTGTATATTCATTATGCCTTTCTAGGACACTTTCATACATCTCTTTGATCTTGCCCTGAGACTCTCGTAGGGGACGATATGCAACACTATAATCACCTTTGTAATAGTAAAGGGATCCCTCTAAATCTTTTTGGTTTGCTTTTAAGAAATCGAAATAATATCCATTGTCAAGATTTCTATTTTCAGGCTTATTCAACTCATCTAAACTCAGTTCTGAAGGACTTTTTTTATTTTCTGCTTTTGGAGAGATCATATTACTGATAGCTACATTTAAAAATTCCAGATTTATCTGGTTTTCCTTCATCAGAATTTGAAGATTTTGCATATTTGGATTTACACCATTTGCTCTTCTTCTGGCTTCCATTTCCTCTAAGTCTACCTCAGGGGCAACAGCATGACCACCCTGTGATAACAACAAGATGAAAAGCAAAATAATTCGAATAAGATCTCTACTCATATAACAGCCCTTGGAATTTCTTAGTATTTCTATCGGTAGAGTAAAATGATTTTTCGTTAAAAATTACTGAATTTACTTTTAAAAAGAAAAGATTATTGAAAGAAGGGAAAATTACTAGGAATCTAATCTTACTTAAGGATAGGAATTGGCCAAATTTCAAAAAAAATTTGTCTATGAGGTTGCTTCTTCCTCAAAAGAAGCTTTGAGTCGAAAATTCCCAAAGGATCCTGATTCCCGTACATTGAGGTGCGGATAAAAACAATCATATTCTTCCATCATTCTTTCAAATGGTAAATCCTCAAAGGATCCAAAATCTTGCAAATATTCCATATGCTTCTTTCCTTCCCTATCAAAAGAATGAAAGATAGAGTCCCCATAACCATCAAACTCTAAAGGGAGAGTGTTGGTCTTTTCACATAGAGAAGAATTAAATGCGGGGGTTGCTTTTAACCATTTACCATTTAAGAAGATATCAGCATATCCATGAAATACAAAAACATCTGTTTTCATTAACTCAAATAATCTTGGTGAGGAAAGATGATTTTTTACATTTGCAAAACCTATTTTAGATGGTATACCTATCCCTCTCATACAAGCGACCATTACCAATGCTTTTTCAACACAGTATCCGTATTTCCTATTTATTACCTCGCTTGCACGGATATTCTCTTTTTTTAAAATTATATGGTAGGGATCATATTTAATTTTATCTCGTACTGCATAATATAGTGATACTGCATTTTGGGTATTAGATTGATTAGGTTTTGTATGTAGTTCTATAAAATTTTTAACTATATCTGTTTCATAATCTAAAAAATAAGTATTTAAAAGGTTGGATTTATTTGTTATATTTTCCAAGGAATGTCTCCAATAAATTCAATGGAACTGGTTTACTAAAATAATATCCTTGTATATATTCACATCCACCCATTTGTAAAAAATTTAGTTGTTCAATAACTTCTACTCCCTCGGCAACTACTTCTATATCTAATTCGTGTGACATAGAAAGTACTGCATTTACAATTGCACATGATTCTTTATCATGAGGAATATCCTTAATAAAGGTTTTATCTATTTTTAAAATATCAATAGGGAATTTTTTTAGATATGCTAGAGAAGAATGACCTGTACCAAAATCATCAATTGAAATCTTCACTCCTTTTGAATCTAACTCCCTTAAAATAATCTCACTTAAATTAACATTTTTCATGGCAACTCCCTCGGTGATCTCAACTTCAAACATCTCAGGGGATATATCATTTAATGTAAGTAGGTCTATAATAAATTTACCAATTCCCGGAACATGAAATTGTTTTGCTGATATATTTACAGACATACGAAAGTTTTCAAATCCTTGATCATGAATGTACTTAGTGTCACGAGCTGCCTCTTCTAGTACCCATTTACCAATTGGGATAATTAGCCCAGACTCTTCAGCGGCTGGGATAAAGTCCATCGGGCTCACCCATGTTCCTTCATTGTTCCAACGAATCAATGCCTCTGCACCGGAGACCTTTCCCGTCCTCAAATCTATTTTTGGTTGGTATACCAATGTAAATTCATTATTTTCAATTGCTCTTCGTAGAGAATGAACTATATTTCTTTTAATGGTTGTTTGCATGTCCATTTCAGATTTATAAAAAGTAAATGAGTTGTACTCTTTTTGCTTAGAGAAATATAACGCTCTATCTGCATTTTGTAGAAGTGTATCAGGATCACCACCATCATCAGGATAAATCGAAATACCCATACTTATACTAGTATAAATCTGATTGTCAACAACTGTAACTGGTTTAGAAAATAAATCAGATATTTGCATCAAGAGGGGAAAAACATCTAAAAAATTACCTAATTCTTTATCTGCTTTTATGACCACTGCAAACTCATCCCCTCCATATCTTGCAAGTGCATTTTCAGTAGTCATATATTTTCTCAATAAATTTGCGACTGTTTTCAAAAGTTCATCACCAATCATATGCCCGAGTGCATCATTGATTTCTTGGAATTTATCTACATCAAAAAGTATTACAGCACATTTTGATTGGTTAAGACTACAATTATTTATTATATTTTGAGTGTATTTTAAAAAATATTCTCTATTTTTTAAGCCTGTTAAAAAATCATGATCTGCTGTAAACTGCAGGGTCTGTTCTGCTAATTTGCTTTTAGTTATATCTGAAATAATAATAATACATGAGACATTTATTTTATCATCTGCTGATTCGGGGACTATCTTAGCTCGATAAAAGGATATGTTCTTAGATTTTGAAATTTGAAAATCCAAGTCTCTTATTTCCCCAGAAGTAAGACTAAAGTTTAAATTTTCTTTAAAAATTTCCCGTAAAGGTAAATCTAAAATGAACTCATCTAATTGTTTACCTAGGAGATCAGATGAAAATGTATTCAGCATTGAAGTACTACTTAAATTAACAAATACACATTTAAGTTCAGAATTTAAACGTAGCACAAGATCTGGTAAGTGCTGTAAAATTGACTTAAAGTTTTTTTCGTTGAAATCTGATTTTGAATCAAGAGAAGGAATTGTATGTGAGTCTGAACCATTGGCTATGATAAACCCTTCTATATATTCTATCTGTTCTGCTGACCCTTGGTTGACTTCAAATGTAAATGAAATAGGTGCATTAGGATTCTTCAAATAAGAAAAATATTCTTGGAAGGGAGGTTGTTTGCTCTTTATAGAATTTAGAATTTTTGATTTATCATCTGATAAGACCAAATCCCAAAATAAATTATTACTCAAAAGCAATTCTTGTGAGGAATACCCTAGAACCTCAAAACTATTTGAACTTAAAAAAGAAAATGAAAGAGAGTCGTTTTTCTTGATTCTAAAATAAACAGGCGACATGTGATTAGATAAAAATTCTATTCTGTTCAAGTAAAATCAATCCTATTTTCATCGAATCTCTCATACACTTTAAAAACTAAGAAAATAAGCTACCTTTTACCTCTGAATTTACCTGATTTTAAGTTTCCTGTCCTAACTTTATGCAAACGGTCTAAACTCTCTAACATAGAAATAACTGAAATTTCCCTTTCTAAAACCATCTTTCCAGATGAAACCAATGATAACATTTCGCATCCGTCAGAGAGCTGGCAGCAATCTGATTCATTGCAATTTAGTCGAACCTTTGCTAGTTCTGGAAATGACTCTAAAATGATACTTCTAGGAATATGAAATATACCCCATTCTTTGATTCCAGGAGAGTCTATGAGATAAGTTGATGGAGAGATAGGTATGAGATAAGAATTTGTAGTGGTATGCCTGCCTTTTTTTGTGGAGCCACTGATAGTGTTAACTTTTTGAGAATCATTTCCTGAAAGTACATTTATAAGTGTTGACTTCCCAGATCCTGAAATACCAACAAAAAATGTCGTTTTTTCTAATAGCATAGTTTTTAAATGTTCTATTGATTCAGGATCGTGATAGGATACCGGTACAACTAAATAACCCAGTGATTTATAGAGGTTAGTTTTTATTTGTACATCTTCCTCCTGCAATAAATCTTTTTTAGTAAATATAATCAATGGAGTTATCCCTGCATGGTAACATGCTGCAATACTTCTATCGATAAAACCTGTTTTTGTTTCTGGATCCTGAAAGGATGCTATAATACCTACATACTCTACATTTGCACATAAGACATGACTATCCCCTTGCTCACTTCTTCGAACTAAGAAATTATTCCTATTCATTCTTGAGAGAATTGTAAAGTCTGAAGATGCTTTTTTCTCTGCTAAAACATAATCTCCTACGGTAATAGGATTTCGCTCGTCTACTTTATCTAATCTTAGCTTTCCTCGAAGTACGGCTCTTCTGTAACCCAAATCTTGGCTATATATTTCATAAAAAGCACCAAAAATCCTTGAGACTCGAAAGATCGCTGGATCAAAAGTATCAGGCTGTAATTTTTCTATTGTCATTCTATAAAGAAAATATAATGTTTAATTTGGTTTCATAATTAATACAAATAATTTTTTCAAGAACAAGAAATATGCTCTCTAAAGAAAATACAATAGAAAATCAATCTTTACTCCTTGCTGTAGATAAATTTAAAACAAGTCTATTCACAATGAATGATACAGGGAAGATCTGCTCAAGAATTGTTACCTTTCTAAATGAAAACCTATATGCAAAAAATGTAAAAGTTTATGTGCTAAGAGAAGAGGGTGCTGGTTTCTTTCCTTATGATCAAGACAATGATGAATCATCTAAGTTTACTCTATTCAATTTATTTATTCTTTGGCTTGCTGACCATGATGGAATCTATTCAATCTCTGAACTCTTAAATGAAGAAAAAACGGAGATAAGAGAAATCATATTAGAAATATCTATTATTCATAAAATCTCACATATCATTCCAATGATTATGAATAGTAGTTTAATAGGATTCATTTTTTTAGATTCCGACCAAAGAGTATTCTCAAAATTCCAACAAGAATGCCTACTTGAAGTAAAAACTATCTCTGTGATGGCAATTTCAAATGCAAGCTTTTATGAAAAATTGATTCAATTGACAGAGACATTAGAACAAAAAGTAAAAGAGAGAACTAAAGAATTAGAGGATGCCCAGTCACAATTGGTCATATCTGAAAAGATGGCATCTTTAGGAGTGATGGTTGCCGGTATTGCACACGAGATCAATACCCCAACTGGGGTCATAAGTAATTCTTCAGAAAATTTAGGTAATAATTTAGATTATATATTTTCTAATCTTACTTCTATTAATAAAATTTATAATTCAAACCCTGACACAATAGCTAACTTTGAAGAAATCATAAAACAAATTCATAAACAGGAACAAAGAGTGAATTTGGATTCTAGAGAAAAAATTAAAATCAAAAAAAGATTGAGAGAATCTCTGAAAATTGAAGGATTTGAAAATCAAACAATAGAAGATATTACATTTTTTTTAGTAGATCGTAATCTATTGAATTTAGAAAATAATATTATAAATGTAGTTAAATTTTTAGGAGTAGAATCTCTAAATATTATAGATAACTTTGCAGGAATGCATAGAAATTTAAGCCACATTAGATATTCTATAAAAAATATAGTAAGAATTATCCGTGCACTAAAGTACTATTCCCATTTAGATCAGGCTAGGGAAGAAGAAGCAAACATTGCAGAAGGAATTGAAAATACACTTATCATAATGAGTAATCAATTAAAGCATGATATAGAAGTGATTAAAGACCTTAGAGAAGTTCCTAAGATAATTTGCAATCCTGATGAATTAAACCAGGTATGGACAAATTTAATTCAAAATGCAGTCCATGCTATCAAAGGGAAGGGTACTCTTACCATATCTCTTTTTGAAGAGGGAGATCATGTAAGTGTAGAAATAAAAGATTCCGGATCTGGCATTCCACAAGAAATTGTTGAAAAGATATGGGATCCCTTTTTTACAACCAAAGACCAAGGACAGGGAACAGGCTTAGGATTAGGAATAGTGAAAGGGATTATTGATAAACACAAAGGAAAAATTTCTGTTCAATCTCTACCCGGTAGTACTACTTTTAAAATATCCCTACCAATCAATAAAAATCGTCTAATTAATTAGAAACTCATTAAAAAAATTGAATCTGTATTTTCCAAAAGGCTAGGTTACAAATGAAATTGATTTCAACACAAATCTTGATGTTATTCTTAATAGTAAGAGCCACTCCAGTATTTTCTCAAACTTCTGATTCTGAATCCTTGCTCTTTAAAATACTGAATAAAAAATCAATCAATGTCTCCGTGGGAGCATCCTATGAACCTTATTATATAGAGAATCCAAAACCTGGATATCCTGGATTTGAAGTTGAAATTGCAGAAAAATATGCTGAATTCTTAGGAGTTAAGCTTGATAAGGTAGTTCCTCTCAATAATTTTGGGGAACATGCAAGAGCTGTCAATGATGGGACGGTGGACGTTGCCTTGGGAAATTCTATTTCCATGGGAAGAATGAAGATTGTTTATTTTAGCGATCCCTACATTATTATTTCAATTGGTGGACTGATTAGCAAATCAGCACTTCCCGCAGAGCAAGAAGGGGAAGTGATCTTGAATAAGTCATATCGGAGCATATTGGATATAAAAAGTATCTCTAGACTTTCCTTTGGAGCCAAGGACAAAACATCAAATCTTGATTTTGTTAAGGAAACATTTGGTCAATACCCTATCACTCCCTATAAAAATGATGAAATTGCATTAGAAGCTCTTATGAACAATGATATTACTGCTTATATTTCAGATAATTTATATATTGAAGGATTGTTACAGAAATATAGCAACCTAAGAGCTAGGTTTTTACCACTCACTAGCCCCATTACAGAAAAACAGCTTTCCTTTTGCTTTAAGAAATATGATTTACAAATGCAATCGAATTTAAATTTATTTGTCAGAGAGCTTAAAAGAACTGGTACTGTAAATGCATTACGGGAAAAGTATTTTAATAACAATAAATGGATAAAATAAAAATTGAAAAGAATGTCTCAATTTCAACTTTTACACAGCAAGCTATTTAAAATCATAACTGAATAAAAAATTTATTATCATTTTCCTAATTTCAAATAGAAAAACAATAGGTATTTTCAGTAGAGATAAATATTATTTAAATTTATCCCCCAGTAACCAAATTAATTTATAGGCAGAAATATTATAAAATCATTTAAGATGAGAAAATACTTTATTACATCCTTTCTTTCTCTTATTTTTTTTGTACTCCTCTGTACTGGTAAAATATTTTCACAGGATAGTGGTGAGCAGGGAACTAAACTTAATCTCACAGGATCAATGAGATTTCGTGGATTTAGTCTTTCTAGAGATATTCCTACTGTTAGGCCAACAAATAGTTCATTCATTTATGATGTTCCCGGAACTTATAATACATTAGCAAATAGCAATTATACTGCATTTAAATCTAATTATGATAAACTTATAACAGGACAAAAAATCAATACAAGTCCTAGAAAAGAGAATTTAAACTACATGGACTCTAGATTATTCTTAAACTTAGAGTTTATCACATCTAAATATTTTGATGGTGTTTTTGGTGCCACTGTTGGGGATATTCCATTCGGAGGAAGGGCCCTGACAACGTCTGGGAGTTCTACAGACCTAAGAGATTCATATACTGTTGGTGCTGCGAGTGGGGGAGAAACCGGCCAACCTAATCCAGTAAATTTTCAAACTTCTTTACTTTATTTAAATTTTAGATTAAGACAGTTTGATTTTTATTCAAGACTTGGTATTCAATTATTTTCATCACCTCAGGGAAGAGTATTTTTTGCATCTGGTGCTGGTATACTTCTCAACAAAGATTATAAAATAGATAAATATTCATTGGAAGGGGGATGGATTCGTACTAGAGAGAGAAGTGTAGCTGATTTAGATAGCAATGGATACAACGATAAATCTAGAAACATAAATGTATTCTTTGGAAAGATACGTTTAAATAAGATCAATAATCTTAAAAATGAGCTTTATACTTATGGTTCTGTAGATAATGATACCTCAGACTTAAATAGAGAAACTGGAAATCTTTACTGGCACGGATTATTCAATGAATATACTATATCTAATTTTAATATAATAGTACATGGAGTTTATAACCATGGGAAAGTAAAAGCTGCAAATAGCCTAGTTGATGGTTCAAATACTATACTTATGCAAAAAGAAAATACATATAATATAAGAGGAGCATTGGGTGATATCCAATTAAGTTATTTTTATAATAATAAAGTTAACTTCAATACAATAGTAGTGGGTACTACAGGTAGACCAGGATATGATAAGGATGGTGTGGAAGCAAGCTATAAAAATAAAGGATATCGAACACTGTCTCCTCTCTTTTCTGTTTCTAATCTTGCCATAGACTTTACTGGAGGTTACACTTTATTTAGTGCAAGGAATATGAGTGGCTTAGTAGAGTATGGGGGATTTACAAATGTTATTGTTGGACCCGTGCAGCTGACTTTTGGTTATTACCAATTGCATGCCAGCCAAGCTCCTAGAATTGGCGTAAATAGAGATTTTATGGCACTTAAGAATAGTCAAACTTCAAATTATCTAGGGGATGAGTATAACTTTAACTTGAGATGGAATATTTTTATTGATTTTCAACTTATATTTAGATCTGGTATTTTTTTCCCTAAGAATGGAATTAGAGCTATTATTGATTATTCGGGAGGTAATTATATCCAAGAAGCATTTCTAAGTGGTGAATATAAGTTTTAAAGTAATTTAGGTCTTCTTTTTTCTTTCAAGGCTCTCATAGATTCCAATAAATTCTCCCGTATGACAAGAATATTAAACCAATCCAATGACTCTTTCAAAAAATCATCAAAATCTTTTAATGCTCTACGGTTTATATTTTGTTTAGTATAACGAAGTGCAGAGATTGGAAATTTAAAAACTGAGTCTAACTTTTTAATAGATAATTTTCTTAAGTCTTCTTTAGTTGAGCCTATTTCATCAATAAGGCCTATTTCTTTAGCTTCCTTTCCTTTGTATGCAATTGCTTCAAGGCATACCTCATTGATCTTGTTTGGATGAATAGAATCCTGAATTTTATAAACAAACATTCCAGGAAGAGGCAATCCTACCATAACTTCTGTAAAGCCTATCCTGCACCCACTATCCAACATGTATTTATAATCACTGGCTAAAGTTATAACAGCTCCACCGCCCATTGCATGTCCTGTAACTTCAACTGCCAAAGGTTTATCAAATTTTAAAATTTCTCCAAATAAAAAACATATACCCCCGACATTCTCTGGAAGATCCTCTAGAGATGAATTGAGAAGTGTATCCGCATCAAGTCCATTGCAAAAGAACTTAGGGTTATCAGATGTTAGGATAGCCCCTTTGATCAAATCATTCTTTTTGATTTCTCCTAAAATACCTCCCAATTCTTTCATATTTTCGCGTGTTAGGGAGTTTTGGTCATTCGTCTGAATTGTTATCAGTTGAGCATTCCCATTGTTTAAAGAGAGAGAATCTAATTTGTAGTTCATGCCTTAATATTTTTTGTTCTAAACTATGAGTCAAGAAATTTGATGAGGCAAATTTGAAAAAATAAATCGAGTTTAAATTCCTAAGCATCTTTTCCATAGTGTATAAATTATGACTCAATTTTGGATATTTATTGGTTTTTTATCTTTTGTCACAGGTTGCGGATATTTTTACCTAGGTATAAAATTTCTTCATAGAACAGGTCTGAACTCTAATCTTATTTTACTTGGATGGAGTAGTATTCTACTTTTATGGAGTATCACACCTATCGCGTATATTATCAGTTTATTGGAATTATTACCTGGTAAATCTAAATCTTTTTCACTGGTTGCATTTATAAATTTTGGATTTTTAACGATTCTCTTATTTTTTTCAATAGTGTCAGACATTGGTTTTTATTTTTATACTAAGATTTTTATTCCTGACCTAGCAAATTCCCCAGACAGTAGTATATCAGGTCAAAGTAGAAAGGATTTTTTATTAAACTTCATAAATCCATCTATTCTTGGTATTAGTGGACTCATAACAGGTTATGGCATATACGAAGCAACTTCAGACTGGACAGTGGAATCTATTTATATTCCTTTTTCTGGATTATCTGAAGATTTACAAAATATTAAAATTGTTCAGATTTCAGATATTCATGTAGGACCGACTATTAAAAAAGAAACAATAGAAAAACTAGTGGAGAAAGTAAATAGCTTAAACCCAGATATAATTGCTATAACAGGTGATCTTGTAGATGGAAGTGTTTCATCGCTTAGAGAGGATGTATCACCACTAATGAATTTAAGATCTAAGTTAGGAACTTATTTTGTCACAGGGAATCATGAATACTACAGTGGGGCTTTAGCATGGATCAGGGAACTAAAAAGTTTAGGTATAAAAGTTTTGCTAAATGAAAGCGATGTACTTTCTATTAAAAATTCTACACTCTTGATTTCAGGAGTAACTGATTATAGAGCAAGTTCCATACTTCCAGAGCATGCTACCAATCCTGAGATCTGCCTTGTAAACAATGAGCACTGTGATCTTAAGATATTATTAGCCCACCAACCAAAAAGTGTTTTTAGAGCAGCCAAAGCAGGATTTGATCTTCAACTTTCAGGGCACACACATGGGGGGCAGTATTTCCCAGGTAATATACTTATTTACTTATTCCAGGAATATGTAGTTGGTTTGTATAAACATGAAAATACATGGCTCTATGTAAATAGAGGGACAGGTTACTGGGGACCACCCATCCGAACAGGAAATAAACCAGAAATTACAGAGATTTTTTTGCAAAGAGCAACTTAAGAAAGCTGTGTGAGAATTTCATAGCCAGTGTTGGTCACCAGGATAGTATGTTCAAACTGTGCAGACCATTTACCGTCTTTTGTTCTAACTGTCCATTTGTCCTGTTTAGAAAATGTGACTTCGTAAGTACCCAAATTTACCATGGGTTCTATCGTAAAAATCATTCCAGGTTCTAACTTAGCTAACTTTTTATTTTGTCTAAAATGTGGAACTTGTGGGTCTTCATGAAACTTTCTTCCTATTCCATGCCCCATCAAATCTCTCACGATTCCATATCTTTTTGGAGTCAAAAAATCGTCTATTGCATTAGAAATATCATTGATTCGATTTCCAGGTTTTACCTGTTCAATCCCTATCCACATTGCTTTCTCTGTATCATGTATTAATTGCTCAATTTCAGGACTGATTTTTCCAATATAAAAGGTTTTTGAGGTATCACCATGATATCCATTGACAATAGGAGTGACATCAATATTGATAATATCACCTTCTTTTAAAACATCCTCTTTTTTAGGAATCCCATGACACACAACATCATTGATTGAAGTACAAATAGCTTTTGGAAACCCTTTATAATTGAGAGGGGCTGATTTTGCACCCTTCTTCAGAGTAAAGTCATGAATGAGATCATTTAGGAGAAGTGTGTTAACTCCTGGTTTTACGTAAGGTTCAATAAATGTTAGAATCTCAGCAGCCAATTTACAGGCTACCCGCATCTTCTCTATTTCTGTCCTATTTTTAATATAAATCAAGCCATATCTCTATCTGAAAATTTCTTTTAAATAATAAACTTATCATGATGCAATATATTTAACTTAATAAAGCGTCTTTTTATGTATGACTACAAAGCAGACCTATAAAATTAAACAGGGTTCCATAAAAATCTATTATTCTTTTATTCACACTATTTGATTTAGAGTAGAATTTTAAAGAAAAAAATAGAATGAATTTAAAATTTAACTAGATTTTAGAACTTCGCATTAAAACCCATATAGAAAAATTTTGGTCTAGTTGGATTGTACCTCTCTTCATATGCATCTAAAAGGTTTTCAACACCTGTAAATATAGAATAATTTTCGTTCATTGTCTGCTCAAGTCGGATATTTAACAGTGTATAAGGCTTAGCATAATCCAATCCTATTTGTCTTTCTGGATTATCTGAATTTAAAATCCCTGTGTTTGTAAATTGGTTCGTATCTCTATAGTAAGGCCTCTTATCCACTCTCTTACCTCTAATGAAAAGTTCCAGACCCCATGGCGAAGAATAAGTAAAATTCAAAATACCTGTGTGTAGAGGTCTCCCATCTAGGGGTCGATCATTTGTAATATCTCTAGTATCTGTTTGATTGTACCCAAGCTCTAACTGGTACTTCCTTTGAAATCTAAATGCTATAGCGGCTTCTCCGCCTCGAGTGTAACCCCGAGAAATATTTATAAGCTGAAATCTAGTGAGCTCACCCCTATTTGAATTTAATAGTTTATACTGTAATAAGTCATACAAATCATTTTTAAATAGACTTAAAGATAAAGTCATCCACTTTAATGGTGTATATTCTAAATCTGAATTTAGTGTTATAGATTTTTCAGGTCGTAGATTACTATTTCCTTCCACGACATACCCTACACCTGGATTTTCGAATCGTAAAAATAAATCTTGAAAGCTTGGGGGTCTAAATCCTCTACCATAGCTCGCTCTAAAGATCAATTCGCGATTGATATCATAACGCATGGCAAACTTAGGAGTGGTTTTATTTCCAAAAATTGAATCATCGTCATATCTTACCCCTGGAATAAATCTCAAAGATTTATTTCCAAGAAAGGTCCACTCATCTTGTAGAAACAGAGATTTTCTAGTTCTATATTTAAATCTACCATTGACTCTATCTGACTCTAACTCATCAGCAAATGTTTCTACTCCAACTGATACAAAATGATCCTTGTTAACTTCATAATCTAGTTGAACAGTGCCTTGAGATGTTAAATTACTTGTTAGTTCTTTGGTAGGAGCTGTGGTAGACAATCGTTGCTGGTTTTCATACTTATTGTCCCAACGACTTAAATTACCTCTAAATGATATTCTATTTTTATTTCCAAAATCATATTGTAGTATACCAACTGACAATAAATCATTTGTTTTATTATCTCTATCAAAGATAGCTCTCGTTTGTGTAATATCTATACCCGATTGGTCTCTATTATTATAAATAACTCTTCCCTTTGCTTGGAGTTTACCATTTGGATTAACTGTAAAATTACTCCCAACATTCACATCTTTAAATTTATTTCCTGTTGTTGCTTCTGTTGAGGGATCGAGTTTATACCCAGGACTTGTATTAAATCCAGATGTAAAATTTGCAGAAACAAACTCTTTTTTAAAACCCACATTTGCAGTACTATGTAAGTCTCCTTGAGTTCCTAATTGATTCTTTCTGCCATTCCCATATGTAGTACGTAAATTGTACTCTTGATCTTTTTCAGTTTCTCTGGTTATCATATTAATAACACCGCCCATTGCATCAGCACCATACAAAGCAGATGAAGAACCTTTTACTATTTCAATTCTCTCTATATTCTGAGTCTTAAACCGAGTAAGATCTACGGCATTATCAAGGCGACCTGCTATACGCTCACTATCCACCAAAAATAAAACATATTGAGAGTCCATTCCTAGCATTCTAACTCTAGAACCTCCAAAGAAAGGTACTACATCAACTCCGAGTTGACCCTGTAAAACTTCTCCAAGATTTCTTGCTCCTGTTTGTTCAATTCTTTTTTTAGAAATTACCTCGGTCATCGATGTAGAATCTTTTAAGCGTTGTTCTCTTCTAGAACCCGTAACAACTATAATAGGTTTTTCTTCTACAGCTGGTGGGGAGGGTTTGTTAGACTCTACATTACCCTGATCCTTTTCATTTGTACTCTGAGAAAATAGGGAATTATTAAAATAACTAATTATAAAAATGGATATTAGAATAAGATAGAACTTTAAAAAGTTTCTTTTTCTAACTAATAAATTCATTAAGTTTTTTCCATATTATTGATTTATAGTAATCTTCTAATAAATTCTTATTGAGCCTATTCATAGTTTTATTAACGTTATATAAAAGTTAGCTATATTTATAATAAAAAGTTGGAGTTTCAAAATGGTATCTGTTTCCACCAAAAAGTAATATATCCAGAGGTTCCTGCCGAGTTATAGTACCCCCTAATTTGGACTTTATAATAGTTGAATGAATCACTGCTTCGAACTATATATACTTTACTGGATGGTGTAAGTTCACCAATCTTATAATCGTACCAATCTCTCATTACAGGACTTCCTGTATAAGGTAACCCAAATGTAGCCGCTTGGCTTCCAGAAACATTACTCCCAACATTTACCTGAACATTTGATGTATCCGCCAAAAAAGTAGAGCAAGTTGAAGCATTGGTAATTGAAGCAAAAATCTTTGATGACGTATCACATGCACCAGATTGACCAATAGAACTTGTGGAACCTGAATTAGTGCTAATTTTAAATCTTTCAAATCCAATATCCCATATTGAATCATTAGACTGCACTCTTGTTCCAAAATCATACCTAGCCACTATATCAAAATTACTAGCGTTAATGACCGTTTCAATTTGACCATCTGATTGCACAGTATTTGAAATTACCAAATTTCTCTTAGCCGCTTCTTTAGCTAAATAATCTGTATATATAAATTTCTTCAATGCTACTAGATCTGTATTTTCAGCCTCATTGACTCTTGCACAATTTATTATAAATAATATTATTATAAATAATAAATCTAATAACTTTTTTTCACCTATCCGTGGAAAGAAATTAGCATTATCGCGATTATCAAACATATACTAAAGGGAAGATTTTAATTTTCAAAAACCTTAATTATATTTAATTTCAAATTTATTGTTTTTTTACAGTAGATGCCGTAGACGGATAAATCAACTGATACAGTACAAAAGAATAGCTACCCGATGTCTTAATTGTATAAGTATAAGTTGACCCTGATACAGCTCTAGTATAAACACTAGATGCTTCCGATGAAGTTGTAATTAAGCTTGCTGATAGCACAGGACAATCTGATGTTTTATAAACTAAAGGCAAAGAGTCTGTTGAGTCTCCATCAAAATCTGCAACATCTATAGTACTAAACTGAATTACATCCCCTTGAGATGCACTACTAATTTGGGCTATACCTATCGAGTGAGTTACTACAGGTACTTTTGAATATGTTATACTTTTTTCTGTAGACGTAATTAAAACAGGATTAGCTGATGCTGTTGTATTTCTTCCGCCTTTTAATACATTTATGGTACAACTCCCTCCAGTGCCTACCAAACTAAATGCTATAATTGCGAGTAAATTATTATCTTTATTTTCATTTTGTATTACATTGCAATTAAAAATACTCATTACTAAGATTAAGTATAATATACTTCTTTTATCAAACTTCATAAAAAACCTCTTTTTGTTATTTTGTTGGGATTAGGAGAAATTCATCCAATTCTGAAAAAATTTCTCCATTCATTTGGAAAGCAATTTTTACTTCATGGAGTAACCCCTGTTTTTCTTGGTCTGTTACATCTAAACTATCTAATTGTGATCTATAGAGTTTTTTAAATTGATCAATATCGTTAATAGCGAATGTGTAAAATAAATCCCCATTTCCCTCCTGCAAGGCAAATGTTTTTCTAATGATCTTACCTAGGATTTGTCCTCCTGAAAGATCACCAAGGTATCTAACATATGCATGAGAGATCAGATTTTTAGGACTTGATCTGGATATTTCTTCTAACCAATTGGTATATTTTTTTGTATTTCTTGAAGGTGATCCATGATTATACTTATCCCCTCCAAAAAAATATAAATCTTGCTCTAATGATTTTTTCCGAAACAATTCTGGATAGAATATTTTGCTTACATTCTTATCCTCTTTGTGTTTTTCTAGCTCAGCCTCTAATGCTGTATATAGGTGTAACATAGCCTCTAAATTCGCTATATACGCTTCCTTAGTTAATTGTCCTCTAAACATTGCCTGAATAAATTTTGATTTTTCTGCTTTTGAATGTTCCTCTGTTGATCCCTCACGGAATAGTTTTGATAAATTCATGGTATCTCCTTTATGGTATTGAGAATCATTCTCATATATTCAGTCAATACTATTTCAATAAATAATAAAAACCCAATTAGACCTACCAACTTTTTATACATTTAGTCACCGGACTTGGATAGTTATTAACCTCGGAATTGCATTCGCCTACGAGGTTTTAATTCTATTAATTTAGCATTTGCAGTTTCAGATTCATCTATTAGATACTGTACTGTTCTTGCTACATCTTCAGGTTCTAACATATAGTCCTTTCCCTGTAGTTTTTTTTCATCTAAGCCCCCAAACCCTGTGGCAACACTCCCTGGACATACGACAGATACCCCTATACCATATTGCTTTAAATCTTCTCTAAGTGATTCTGTAAAACCATTGATCGCAAATTTTGATGCTGAATATGCCGTTCCGGTTTTAAAACCATTCAAACCAGCAACCGATGAAATATTGATTATATATCCTGATTTGGCTTTTATCATATAAGCTGATACATATTTACAAAATAAAAATGTCCCATATAAATTAACTTTTTGTATTTCATCAAATTCCTGATAAGTGAACTCAGAAATCTCCTTAAAATATCCAATCCCAGCATTGTTTACCAAAATATCTATTCTGCCATACGTATCTATAGTTTTTTGAACTGCATTTTTTATATCCAATTCATTTTTAATATCTCCCACAAAAAATATAGATCTAGATCCTTGTTTGTTCAATGTTTCAGATATGCTTTTTAATTCTGTTTCTGATCTCGAAAACAAGGAGACTACATTTTTCTTACCTGCTTCTTCCGCTATTGCCTTACCTATACCTTTAGACGCACCTGTTATTAGAACTACTTTCTCACTCAATTTTTATCTCCTTTTTTAATATTAAGTTTAAGTTTCAGAAAAAATTTCCAAAAAAAGATTAAGAAAAGATAGAAGATCTTTTTTTTTATAATTTTTTATAAAAATATAAGAATTATTTTTA
>Ga0209550_10000927_pt1 | contig 28380 bp, 20 predicted proteins | sample LauGreSuBDMM15SN_2_FD_187567 | JGI IMG/M metagenome (GOLD analysis project Ga0209550, IMG submission 187567) | Freshwater lake microbial communities from Lake Michigan, USA - Su13.BD.MM15.SN (SPAdes) (version 5) | ecosystem: Environmental > Aquatic > Freshwater > Lake | place: Lake Michigan... | reverse complement strand
CACTAATAAATTTAACGCTCCTCTAAACCCGAATTTAAAAGCCCCAATAAATTTTACACTCCACTAAACCCGAATTTAAAAGCGCTAATAAATTTAAAACTCCTCTAAACTCGAATTTAAAAGCACTAATAAATTTAACTCTCCACTAAACCCGAATTTAAAAGCACCAATAAATTTAAAACTCCTCTAAACCCGAATTTAAAAGCCCCAATAAATTTAACGCTCCTCTAAACCCGAATTAAAAAGCCCCAATAAATTTAACGCTCCCCTAAACCTGAATTTAAAATCACCAATAAATTTAAAGCTCCTCTGCCTCAAACCATATTTTCGATTTGTCATCCCAGTCACCATTATAATTGATGGTAAGCTCCTCTCCTTTTTCAATCAACCGAACTGTTTTTACAAGAATAACATCCTCATCATAATTCATAAAATATTCACAATTGCTACTATAACTATGATTATAGATTGGCACAAGTCCCAAAGCCATGCAGCATTTATCTTTTAAAGCTCCCCATTCAAAAATATAATCATGCAAGGCTGTCTTATCCAAATGAGTCCGATCATCTGCGCTCATTACAATTACAGGAGACACCTCCACTACCGTATCAGGGGCAATAGTTTCTGCGGTATAAACACCCCTTCCCATCGAATCTGTTTTATCAACAAATAAATAAGGTTTTAGCATATCATCATTTTAAAAGTAAAACTTGTAATTTGCAAGGTAGTTATTAAAGGGTTATACTTGAAGAGATGATACCCATAAATAATTAATTTCTGAGATGATTATCAATCTACATTTTAATCATCATCTCTTTAAAAAGCTAATATAAAATTAATAAGATGTCAATTGAATTAAAAGAAATTTCATTGCAACAACAATTTGAGAAAGTAATTGCATCAGAAGATATATTAAGGATTCAGGATCTTTTAAATGACCAGAATATCAGTGATGTCGCCAATCTCATTTATGAGAATGAAAAGTATGAAGGCCAAATCATCAGCCATCTTTCACTCCATCGAGCTGCAAGTGTTTTTAAAATCCTAGAATTCCCTACACAAAAAAAGATTATAAAAACATTGCCTCCTTTCAAAACTGCTGAGTTACTAAATGAATTACCTCCAGATGACCGTACTTCATTTTTGAGTGAACTGCCGAGTAACACCGTAAGAGAACTTGTAAAGACATTGAATCCTGAAGAAAGAAAGATAACGCTTTCATTGTTGGGATACCCCGAAGGTAGTGTTGGAAGATTGATGACTCCAGACTATGTTTATGTGTACGAACATGATACGGTAGAGGATGTTTTAAATACCATCAGAAAATTTGCAAAAAATAGTGAAACCATTGATGTTCTATATGTAATCAATGATAAAGGTGAGTTACTAGATGATATCCGTATTAAAGATTTCATCATGGCAAGTCCAGACAAAAGAGTGGATGAGCTGATGGATGAAAGATTTATTGCACTACATGCAGATGATGACCAAGAAGTGGCCAACGAAGCTTTTAAAATGAATAACAGAGTAGCCTTGCCCGTTGTAAGTAAGAGCAACAAACTATTAGGTATTGTTACCATTGATGATGTGCTTTGGGTTGCCAATGAAGAGTTTAGTGAGGACATGCAAAAAATGGGAGGTACCCAAGCATTGGACGAACCCTATTTAGAAATGCCTATTTTTAAATTATTCAAAAAAAGAGTCGGCTGGCTCATCGTTCTTTTTATAGGTGAAATGTTTACAGCTACTGCAATGGGATTTTTTGAGGATGAAATACAAAAGGCCGTAGTGTTAGCGTTATTTATTCCATTAATTATTTCAAGCGGTGGCAATACAGGTTCGCAAGCTTCCACATTGATCATACAGGCAATGGCGGTGGGTGAAATTACCATTGCCAATTGGTGGAGAGTAATGCGCAGAGAAATTATTCAGGGACTAATGCTGGGTTCTGTGCTAGGAATTATTGGATTTACAAGAGTGGTATTTTGGGCAAATTTTTTACCGAATATTTATGGAAATCATTATTATTTAATAGGATTTACAGTTGGTCTATCACTAATTGGTGTAGTACTTTGGGGCACTCTAACCGGCTCGATGTTGCCACTGATATTAAAGAGACTCGGTGCCGACCCTGCAGTTAGTTCTGCTCCTTTTGTTGCAACACTAGTAGATGTTACAGGACTAATTATTTATTTTTCAGTTGCCTTTCTTTTTTTGAAAGGAATACTTTTATAAAATAATGAATTAAAATAAAACGCCTACTGCAATAGAAATTAATCTCTATTGCAGCAGGCGTCATTTAAATTAATTAAATAGCTGGATCTGGAAATACTTTTGGAGCCACAATGGATTCCATAGCCACTTTTTCAATTCCTAAGGTATCACACCAACCTAAAAACTTTTCGTGAATTCCATCGAGCACTTCTTTTTGAGCAGGAGTTAATTCTAACACATGAGCACGACTGATGGTACGAATTGGCAAACCTCTTTTAGCTAAAAAATACTTAGCACTCATTGGGTAGGCAACATGAATTAGAGGATCTACTTGTATCAATTCATTTTGTAACCAATCTACTTTCTCTTGCATTGCTGGGTTTCCAGCATTGTTAACCATCCAAACTAAAATTTCAGGATAAAAATTTCCAGAAATAGAGCTCATTCCCTTTCCACCATTTCTTACAACATAGGATGCATTCGGTGTGTGTGCATCAAAAAATTCAAAACTAGTATTTCCACTTTCTTTTAGAATAGTAAGCTTAGCCAATACTTGTTCCTTTTCAATGGAAGTGTCTTTATGATAAATAAACCTTCCAGATTCTACCAAGTTTTTAAAAACTTTAGCGGTAAGAATTCTTTTGTAGGGTGCAGGGCATTCATACAATCCAAATGGAATACCAGGAGTAAGTTCTAACATTCGATTGAAATTGCGAATAAGGATTTCATCACTGTCATCGATATTGGCAAAATGACCTGTGATTAAAATCACCGCATCGATTCCAGTATCGTATATTTTTTTTGCAAAAATAGCTTTGTCTTCAATGGTTAAGCCAAAAGAACCTGTTGCAACAATTGGCACCCGACCTTTCACATATTTTACTATAAAACTAGTTAACTCTAAACGCTCGTCTTCAGTTAAACTGTACATTTCGCTGCTCAAACAATTGGCAAAAAAACCTTTAACACCAGCGGCTAAATAAAAATCAATCAATTTTGAAACTACATCAAAATCAAGCTTTGCCTTTAAATTAAAAGGGGTAATCATTACTGGGACAAACTTATTTTCCATTTTTTTACTTATTTTTTATAATAACTATTGTACAATTTTTATCGTGAAAAATCTATCAATGGATTTTTATGCATTTCAGTACAATTATAGAAACCTAGAAAAGCAATTAATAATTAATGAAATTTATTTCAACCCTAAAAATATTCTTAATTGGTGATAGTTAGCTGAATCTTATTTTCAAAAATATATACTATTTTATCATTAAATAAGGTGTTTTATGAATAAAATAAGCAATTAAAGCATTATTTTGGGATAATTATTCAAAAACTTAATGAAACCTCATTATCATAAGGTACCAAAAAAATTGGAAAACTCTTTCAGTTTGCGAAAAGACATTTCAGCAAATTTTGAAAGTACCTGGCACTATCATCCAGAGTTGGAATTACATTACACCAAAAAGGGGGAAGGCCTTCGATTTATTGGAGATAATATTAGCAACTTTAACTCAGATGAAATGTTGCTATTGGGTGAAAACCTACCCCATACCTGGAAATCTCATGATGCTTATTTACACCCTCAATCTAAATTAGAAGTAGAGGCAATGGTAATGCATTTTTTGCCCGATTGTTTAGGTCAAGAATTTCTTTCTCTTCCCGAAGCTTATCAATTAAACCAACTTATCAAAAAAGCTAAAAATGGATTATTAATACATGGTGATACCAAAAAAAAACTCTTGAATTTATTAGAAGCGACTTATCAAGCAGAAAACTTGGATCGAATTTCTTTATTTATTTCTATTTTAAGTACCCTAGCAGAAACAAAGGAATATGAGCCCATCACTAATTCACATGCATTCTATCAGTCCAATCAGCTAGAAACCGATCGACTCAATCAGATTTATACCTACACACTAAAAAATTACATGAATAAAATAAGTCTGGCTCAAATTGCTTCCTTGAGCTGCTTGAGTATCACTTCTTTTTGTAGGTATTTTAAAATGATGACTAACAAAACCTACACTGATTTTTTATCTGAAATAAGAATCAGTTATGCTTGTAAATTTTTAATTGAAAATAAGCAGTTAACTATTGAATCTATCAGCAGTGAAACAGGATTCAACAATGCCTCTAATTTTTTTCGACAATTTAAAAAAACAATTGGCCTAACACCAAAAGCATATCGAAAAAAATATAGGTCAAGTTAGCGTTACTAACTATCCAATTGTAAACTACAATTTTAGTTTTCTTTTTACTGACTTGATTTGTTTTTTAAACTCTTCCAACTGCCTCATTTGATCTTGAATAAAACCATTGTCTTCAATACGACCTAGTATCTGGTTCATTTCTTTACTGTTGCTATACACCATTTTTCGGAATGGATTTCGGTAGTCTTTTGCTCTAGATTCATAGATTCCCTTGCACATCCATTCACGCGTTACAATCGATCTCTCTAATAACTGATTTAAAAAGCTAGCGGTGAATTGCTTAGGAGTAATATTGAGAATTTCCAACAAAGCAGTATAGGCATGGTTGAGCTTATCAGTAAAATAATTATCCCCTTGTTCAGTATAAAATGCATGTACCTGATCCCAACCTTTAACTTTTTGGTTGACAATATTAGATTGCAATTTTTCTACTTCAGTTTGCTGAATTAATTGTCCTCCGATATTCATCCATTCGCTTCGTTTAATTTTTGCTGACATAGTTTTCTTAAATTCATCAAAACTGCTAAACTTGTTTTGCTTGATATGTTTTAAAAATTCTGTGGCAGCATAATATTCTACCAGTTCCTTAAAAATTGTAATAGACTTTGGGACTTTTAGAACCACTGTATTACGAGAATTATTTTCCCATCCTTTTGTTATAGCAATTCCCTTTTCATCGGGTTGCAATTTTTGTAAAAAATTAATTGAAGTAAAAATTTCATTAATAGTATCGGGTGCTAAATAATCATACTCTATTAACTGTAGTTTGGTAGTTCTTTTATCTCGATCCAAATATTTATTAGCATTCCTTTCCAATGCATACATATTATACATAAACCAATAGGCGGGCATCACCACCAGTTGGTTATTGCTTACATCATTACTAACCAAACTAAATGGTACAGGGATATTTAATTCTGCCGGAAAATTACCCTTAGCAATAATAGTGAAAGAGGCAAATTTAGAATTGTGTTTTAAGCTTACACATAAACCAGGCCAAAAACCCCTGCCAGCAATGATTTCTCCATCTGCACTTCGACTATTGTGGTTGCTGCCAACGGTAGCACCTGCTGCCATATTGCTTTGCCCCATTAATAAAGATGCACACAAAAATGAATTGTTATGATGTTGCTCATGTGCTGGAAATATCAGTGAATTTAATACCTCGCAGCAGGAGATAGTAGAATTATTGCCTAGGTAGGAATTAATAAGTCTTGCTCCATATTTCAATTGAGAATGGGAAGCCATCACAAAACGTACTGCTTTTACACCATAAAATATTCTACATCCATATCCAATAATTCCGTTTACCAATTCGCAGCCTTCACCAATTTGGGAACTGCGATTTTCATCACTGTTGATGGTAAGATTCTTTAATTTATTGGCTCCTTTTAAATAAGCGTCGCTGCCAATCAATACATCTTTAATAATCTTACAGTTTTTAATAACAGTACGATCTCCAATGGTTCCATAACGCCCTCTTTTAGATGCAATTCTTTTGTCTGTAAACTCTTTGAATTTATTCATCAACTGCTCTTGATCCCTAAATTTGCTCCACATATAAGCATCTCCAGCAAGCATTCCATCAAATGGGATAACCCTCCTTCCTCCATTTTCATTGCAGAGTTCCATCCACACGCGAATATTTTCATCTTCATCCTCAAAAATAATCCCATTCCCAAATTTTGCCTTTTCGGTGGTAGCCATTTCATTCACGTTGGCTATCATTACCCCATTTCCAATGATATAATGACTGAGAGAATTAACATTATCAATACATACATTGTTCCCAAAATCACAACTGATAATCGTACTATTATAAAGTCCAACCGGCAAACGAAAATTATGAAATTCAAGATAAAAAGCCTCTAGACTTCCAATGCGAATCAAACCGTAAAATTTGCAGTTCTTTACTAATTCAGGATTAAATGCGGAGGATACAAGTATTTTATTCCAGTCGTCGGAAGTATTTCTATTTCGAACCAGTACCTCTATTTCAAGGGCTGTTAATTTTCTATGCCCACTACCATGGGGATTTTGTAAATACCTGAGGTAGTATTCATCCTTTCCCTTTGGTATGTATTTTTCTTCTACAAAGTTGTACCCAAGGTTGTTAACTGGATGTTTGCTGATGATATTCATTGGGTAGCTAGTATTAATTTACCCGAAATTAAAAACTAATTTTTCAAATTTCAATTATACTTTTATTGGCAAAATTTGAAAGCAGTAAATTGAAGGGGTTAATTAAAAATAAATTAGTACTAAGAGTAATTAGAATCGTTATTCCACATTGATTAAATATGATCCATCATACGTGATTATCAAAAATAGCGATGCTTTAAAATATATTCTCACCCTAGGTGTAGAATTTAAAGTAGCTGCCTTCTGAGTATCTAATTATAATGAAATCCAATAATGCCCATAGGCTACCACAATAAATTATAAAGAACAAGGGTAGTAAATCTTCATCCTTATTTCCCCTTAATTCAGTTATCGCTGCACCCTTCCACTTCCATCACCTTTCATCAAATCTTTTACATCACTCAATGTAGCATGATTTAAATCGCCGGGAATGGTATGTTTTATTGCACTAGCGGCAACACCAAACTCTGCAGCTTCTGACATGGGCATACCTGTTACCAGGCCATATATTAATCCACTTGCAAATGAGTCGCCGCTACCAACACGGTCTACAATACGCACTTCATATTGTTTGGTATGGTAAAAATCTGTGCCATCGTATACCAGGGCACTCCAGCCATTGTCGCTTGCACTGTGGCTTTCTCTTAATGAAGATGCAATAAATTTAAATCCAAACTTTGCTTTCATTTGTTTAAACACATCTTTAAAACCATCTAAGTTCAATTCTCCTTTGGTTACATCGGTATCTGCTGCCTTAAACCCTAAACACAAATCAGCATCTTCTTCGTTACCTATACATACATCAACAAATTCGCAAAGCCCCGTCATTACTTCCCGTGCTTTTTCTTTTGTCCATAACTTTTTGCGGAAATTTAAATCGATGCTGGTTGTAATACCTTTTGCTTTGGCAGCTTTTAATGCGGCTAAAGTAAGGGCAGCTGCTTTATCGCTCAATGCAGGTGTAATACCTGTAGTATGAAACCAGCTGGCACCATCCAAAATTTTATCAAAATCAAATTCACTGGCATCAACCTCTGCAATGGAAGCACCTGCACGGTCGTACACAACCTGCGAAGCACGCATGGAAGCACCCGTTTCGAGGAAATAAATACCTAGTCTATCGCCACCTCTTGCTACAAATTGCGTATCCACCCCATAACGGCGCAAATGATTTATGGCCGACTGGCCGATTGGATTATTTGGCACTTTGGTTACAAAAGTTCCGTTCAACCCGTAATTACATAAAGCTGCTGCTACATTGGCTTCGCCGCCGCCATAGGTAATGTCAAATGAATCGGCTTGCACAAAGCGTTTAAAATCTGGTGTTGACAGGCGTAACATGATTTCTCCTAAGGTTACTACTTTCTTACTCATTCTATTTTTTATTTTTTTATTATAATTATTTTAAAGAAGCTAATGGCTGTGGGTCCATATCAGAAAATTCTTTATTCTCGCCAGCCATTCCCCAAACGAATCCATAATTGGCTGTCCCCACACCAAAATGCATACTCCAGGGTGCAGAAATAGCCACCTCATGATTGGCAACTACCAAATGACGGGTTTCCTGTGGTTCACCCATAAAGTGCATTACCCTTTGGGCAGCATCCACATCAAAATAAAAATAGGCTTCCATGCGGCGGGTATGTGTATGTGGCGGTACAGAATTCCAAACACTGCCTGCATCCAGAGTGGTTAAGCCCATTACAAGCTGGCAACTTTGAATACCATCGTTGTGAATGTATTTGTAAATGGTTCTTTTATTGGAAGTAGAAATATCACCTAGATTAACGGGTGCTGCTTCATCCTTTGTCATCTTCTTGTTAGGATAACTTTGATGGGCAGGAAGTGATAATATATAAAAATGAGCCGGTGTATCTGCGGAATTACTAGTGAAACTCACCTCTTTTGTTCCTTTGCCTAAATACACACATTCTAATTTATCAATTTCATAAGCAACGCCATCGGCAGTTACTGTTCCTTTGCCTCCCACATTAATGATACCCATTTCTCTCCTTTCCAAAAAGAAATTAGCTTTAAGTTCATCTTCATTTGGTAGACTGATAGCTGCTGAAGTTGGAACAGCACCTCCAATAATTAAACGGTCGAAATGAGAATAAACCAATTCAATTTTACCGACCTGCATTAAATTTTGTACCAGGAAATTTTCACGCAATTGCTGCGTATTCATCTGGCTTGTTTCTTTGGGACTGTTTTGAAATCTAATTTGCATTTGTTTATTTTTTATTTTTTTAAAATTATTATCTAGCCATCCATCCACCATCAACAGTTATTATAGTACCATTAATATAATCCGAAGCCGGTGAAGAAAGAAACACATAAGCCCCTGTTAAGTCTGAAGTTTCGCCCCAACGATTAGCTGGTATTCTAGAAAGAATAGCAGCACTTCTATCGGCATCAGCACGAAGTGCAGTGGTGTTATTTGTTGCAATATAACCTGGTGCTACTCCATTTACGGTAATGCCATGTGGTGCCCACTCATTGGCAAACGCTTTTAATAAAGAAGCTACAGCACCTTTACTAGCAGCATATCCAGGCACATTAATACCACCCTGGAAACTTAACAAAGAGCAGGTGAAAACTATCTTGCCATATTTCTGTTCAATCATCCTTTTACCCAACTCTCTTGTTATTATAAACTGAGCATCGAGGTTTATATTGATTATAAGATCCCAATATTCATCGGAATGCGTTGCTGCAGGCTCTCTCATAATATGACCTGCATTATTAATAATGATATCAATCCTAGGATGCTCGGCTTTTACTTTATTTAAAAAAGCATACAATGAATCTCTTTTTGAAAAATCTGCTACATAAGGGTAGAATTTTCTTCCCTCAGCTTCTACAGCTTTGGATACATCACTGCCTGTTTCTGGCATATCATTAGATACACCAATGATATCTGCACCTGATTGTGCCAGTTCTATAGCGATTGCCATGCCTATACCGCTGCTGCAGCCAGTCACTAAAGCGATTTTGTTGTCTGTTCTGAAATTTAACATATTGGTAGTTTTGGTTTTTTAATCTATCTGATTTACAACAAGTTTAAAAGAAGTTTATCATAATCCTTTGAACTCTTCTTAATGATATCTTTACAAGAAGTACAATTATATTTTGTTGACGCTTTCAACAACAACTGGTAAGAATTAGACTTAGTAAAGGGTTTAATCTGTTTCCAGGTCCATTCTTTAGATCCGGCGAGGTGTGGAAACAATGCTTCATACCCTTTCTCTAAAGATTTGTTTGACTTTGTTTTTAAAGTCCAGAAATTAGTATCGGTATTTTCTGATACCTGAGCAATGATCGTAAAAGCATCTAAAGTAAAAGCAGTGTAATGCAGAGAAGTTGTTCTTGCAAGTTCCAAAGGAAAATATCCTTTATCATCCATTTGAGCATCTAGTCTTTCAGCAGCACTATTTACAATTTTATTGGCCAACTCTTTATCGCCAACATAATTTGCAATAGCAATATTAGTAGCATCAAACCATACCCCGTGATTGTTTTTTGCATCTCTTTCATCAATACCAATCTTGCTGGTTTGCATCCATGATAAAAATGCCTTCATCCATTTTTTCAATTTCTTCTGCTTGCTTTCTTTAAAGTTTTCTGAATTGCTTATTAGTTCCACTCCATCTAACAGAAAAATAAAATGCCTTGCTTCAATAAGCCCTTCGGCTCTTCCATCTGTAACCCCTTTAATGGCCTGTCCATATTTCAAATTAGGATTCATGGCAGTTGCAGAGTCCAGAAACCAAACTTTAATGAGCTTACTGGCATGTTTTGCATATTCTTCATTACCAGAGAAATAATAACCCAATGATAAATTGTAAACGTTTTCGCAAAGTCTAGGTAAGTATTCCTTATCAGAATAATTACCAACCTCTGGATTTACTTCTCCGTCTTTTCTGATGTATGGAACTCCACTTGGTTTAGATGGATCTGGCCACCAATAAGGGCCAATGCTCATATAATCGTGTTTATCGCCGCTTGGCGGAATGTCGGTTTTGTCCATAACACTTACTGCCTTAAATTTTAAAGCGTTGTCAGCATCTATAATTAATTGATTGTAAGCAGGCATTAAAGAAGCATCTTTGGCTTTAATTTTTTCCTTGTTTGCTGCGAGGATTTTAAAATCTAGTTTAACCATATCTGACTTTGACAATTCTCCTTTTTGAGCATACAAAGCAAAAGTCAGTGACAACAAAAGGGTACAAAATCCTATTCTTTTCATAGTATATTTTTATTTTTTTTAAACTTATTGATCATTGTCCTCATCAGCCTTATTTTTCTTTTTCTTATCCCCCTTATCTCCCTCTTTTTTCTTCTTTACATTATTGGCATGCCTTCCACTGCCATCCAGCGAATCGTCCAATACACCTTTTTCTGGACTCAACTCATCCAACACCGCTTTTAACCTTGCATAGGCAGCAGCAGCTTCTTTATCATTATTATAATCTGCAACCAACCTTTCTTCAAAAGGTGCATTGCGCATATCAAAAAGCTGACCTTCCCTGTTTAATTTATATTTAGCATCTCTTGCATACCAGCTTTTTCCAAGACCAATAAATATCCATTCTCTTGCTTTGTCTGATTTGCCCATTAACAATGGTAAAAAACTTTTGCCATCTATTTTTTTATTTGTTGGTAAAGTAGCACCTGTTAAATCCGCAAAAGTTGGAACAAAATCACTTGCATCAATAAGTGCCTTTGTAACTACATTCTTTGCAATTTTTCCAGGCCAATTGGCAATCATAGGAACCAATGAACCACATTCTTCCATGGTTCCTTTTTTGCCGATAAGCTTCTTTCCATTAACAGTATTTTTAGCAGCATTTTGCCCGGCAGTTCCATTATCACCCATAAATATTACCAGTGTGTTTTCCATCAATTTTAGACTGTCTAAAACATTCATTAATTTACCTACCAGGTTATCCATGTAAGTAATATTATCTTTATACCAATCTGCCTCTCCTCCTTTACTATTGGGTGTACGTTGAATCTCTCCATGTACATGCACCATTGCATAATGTACAAAAAATGGTTTGTTTTTATTAGCAACTAAAAATTTCACTAAATGATCATGTACCAAATCCGGCATGTATTCATTGTCCTTCAAGATTTTGTTTTCGCCATTTTCAAAATAAGGTTCTGGTTTTTTACCTTGCTTATTCCAATAAACACCACTGCCTTTAAATGTAATGTAATCGTCAAATCCGAAATCTTTAGGAGTTAATTGAAACTGACTCCATTTTCCAACCATTGTGCTTGTATAACCTACTGGCCTTAGAATGGATGGAGTTAAAATTTCATCTGTCGGTTTTATCTTTGTAACATTATCCTGATTAACCGCACTGGTGCGAAATCCATAACGGCCGGTTAAAATAGTTGCCCTTGATGGACCGCACAACGGTAAAGTATAGGCATTATTAAAAAGCATTCCATTTTTAGCCAGTTTGTCAATATTGGGTGTTTTATATAAATCACCACCATATGTACTTATATCACCAATACCTAAATCATCTGCCAGTATATAAATAATATTAGGCTTTTGAGATAGGGTTTGCTTTTGATCTGCTACCTGTTTTTGTTTTACCTTTTTGTCTTTTTTGCTGCTTTGCGCTGTTACTTGCATACCGCTTACAAGAACCAAAACTGCCAATACAATTTTTTTCATTTTAGATTTTTTAAACTTGTTTAAAATTATTTTTATACTCATTTCTATTTTCTTATCCAACTGACGCCTACCTCTTTTTTGCTTAATTTCCATTTGGGATCAAATTGGGTAATTTCTTTTTCGGTTAATTTAATATTATGAACAGCTAGTCTTTGATTGATGGAATCAACAATGGTTTTATTTACCGGCTTTGCAGCATAGTAAAATCTGTTCCTCCCTTTTATTTCACTTTCCTTTATTTCCGAAAAGCCCTTTACAGCTGTATTTCCATTGTTATAAAAATTATCTATACATGCAATGTAAGTAACCGGTTCAGTTTGTTCAGCTATTGTATTATTACCGATAGATTGAATTACAAGATTATTTTCAATGGTAATATTTTGAGGAGCAACTAAAGGCAAACCCATAGCTTTATTACCATAGCCAATCTTATAAACCGGTGTTTCACAATTTACGGTTGTATTATAAGCCACCAATGCATTGTCTGCAGGATAATAGCCATTTAGCGGTGAGTCTAGCAACCCACTCATGATAACAATACCTGCTTTTGAAGCAACTTTTTCGCTTCCTTCTACATTGGTAATGTAATTGTTAAAAACACTTTGATTGGCATTGATTATCCTGATGCCACCACTTTTATTGCGGCCAGTTTTCCCGTCAAAATAATTGCCATACACAAAACATTTTTGGCCATGCCGCAATACCATTTGCCCATCGTTGCCGATAAAAGTATTGAAGCGGTAAATATTATCCCAGCTTTTATTACTGATTACTTCTGCTTCCTTGCGATGGTCTTCAAAATAATTATATTCAATAATATTAAATCCATGTGTAAAAGAGGTAAAGCTATCCCCGATACGCATATCTTCTCCGCCGTTGTCAGTAGGTAAAGTACGATACCCAAAATAATTATGATGTAGTTGATGATAGGTAGAAGGTGCTGCATCGCTGCCATCTTTATAATCTTTTGCTTTATAATATCGTACTACCAGATATGGTCCCTGATTTGTTTTACCGGTAAAATAACAATGATCTACTTCGTTGTAAATGCCTTGTAAACTGACCCAACTATTATTAACCATCGAATCAACAGGCGAGTAATTGATAACCGCACAATTGGTAAAACGGCAATGTATTGCATCGGAGCTAAAAGAGAGTACATCAGCTTTTTGCAAAGTAGAAGTTCCTGTATACAAAAAGCCTTCTGCCTTTAACCAGGAACCATTAAGTAACAGCCGCGAATTGCCTGTAAAAACTACTTTACCAGCAGTTTGAGCTTTTAAAATAATCATTTTATATTCAGCTCCATTTGTAGCAAAATTGATATTAACGTCTTTGTACTGTCCGTTTTTCCAGATGACCAGATCGCCAGGCTTTACTTTGCCTAAAACCATATTCAGTTCCTGTATATTGGCAACAGTAAATTGAGCAGCTCCGGATTGAAATCCAAAAGCCACGCCTGCCATCAACAATACAATAACTGATACTCTTTGCTTCATTAACTTTTTTTTATTTCACAACCTGCCATGGCCATGGTTTTGCTTTTGTTCTGATAGCTTCCTGCTCCCAGATGGCTACCATTGAGTTCACTTTCTCCGGATAGGTTACAGCTAGGTTTTTTGTTTCAGTTGGATCTGATTCTATATCATACAACTCCCATGCATTTTCATCTGTAGTTTTAAATACTTTATTTTTTTGTGTTTTTGAAACCAATTTCCAGTTGCCTGCACGAATGGCCCGGTTACCCTCATGTTCCCAAAAAATAAATTCCCTTTTGATGGTTTTATTTTTAAATGCTGGTAATAAACTTTTCCCTTCGTAAGGTTGAATGCTGTTGCCGTTATATGATCTAGGATAATCAATGCCGGCGATATCAATACAGGTTGCCATTATATCAATCAAATGTCCCGGCTGTGTTCTTAATTGGCCTTTTGCTTTTATACCTTTTGGCCAGTAAACAATCAGCGGTGTTGCGATGCCGCCTTCATGAGCCCAATGCTTGTATAATCTAAATGGTGTATTGCTTACATTCGCCCATTCTTCGCCATATGAAACCCAGGTGTTGGCATTTCCAGGCATAACCCCATTACCACTTCGTATAAATTCTCCTACCCTTGTATAAACAGGTTTTTTACCGGTAAAAACAGAATCGGATGAATACGGTTTCCCTTTTTTTTGTTCTTCAGTCAAAGGTTTTTCGGGCTGATCAGAATCTATCGGCTCTGCACAACCTCCGTTATCGTGCATGTAAAAGATGATCGTGTTTTCCAATTCTCCTTTTCGTTGCAATGCAGAAATGATTCTGCCAATTCCCTGATCCATAATGTCAATCATGGCCGCATATACTTCCATACGGCGAACCTGCCAGTCTTTCAAAGGTTCATTTTCCCATGCAGGAATAGTAACCCCTCTTTCTGTTAACACAGCTTTATCGCTGATAATGCCGAGTTTTTTTAATTTTTCAAATCGTTGTTTTCTTGTAGCATCCCAACCTTTATCATAAATGCCTTTATATTTTTGCACTTCGCTTTCAGGCGCATGTATAGGCCAGTGTGCAGCAGTATAAGCCATATAAAAAAAGAAAGGCTTTTCTTTTGGGTTTTCGTTGATAAATTTTACTGCTGTATCGCTGATTGCATTGGTATAATAAAAATCTTTGCCAGGTGCAATAAAAGTATTGTTGCTAATAAGCGTACCCGGATCATAGAAACTGCCCGAACCATTTAAAGTTCCAAAGAAGCGTTGAAAACCACGTTGGCAGGGCCAGTTGGATTGATCGCCCTTTTTAGAAATATTCTTTGCAATATGCCATTTGCCGGTCATGTAAGTTGCATAGCCTGCCTGTTGAAAAACCTCCGCCATGGTTACCGCATTTTTGCTAAGATCATCTGTATAACCGAGCTCTTTGAAATTTTCTGTAGATAAATGCCCCATGCCCGCCTGGTGCGGATACAAACCGGTAAGCAAGGAAGCACGGGATGGACTGCATCGGGCTGTGTTGTAAAACTTTGTAAAAGCCAAACCATTTGCCGCAAGTTTATCAAGATTAGGTGTTCTAATCTCAGAACCAAAACAACCGATATCGGAATAACCCATATCGTCTGTAAGAATTACAATGACATTTGGCTTTTTAAATGATTGTTTTTGAGCAAGCATCGAAAACTGATTAATGCAGATAAATGCAAGCAGCAGACAAATATTTTTGCCAGCCTTTCCATTTATATTTTTAATCAAAAACTCCATTATGCTTACGTTTTTTTTACTGTTAAATTTTCAATTTTCTTTAATACATTATTTATCTGCCACGCACCTGAAACCCATATGCTCCATGCCTGAATCAGATGATGTTTTCATTCTTGCTGCTACTCGGTATCCGCTGCAATAGGATTCGTTGCATAGAAAAGAGCCACCTCTCATCACGCGCTTTGCAATTAGGGGTTCATCAGGGTCATAACTTTTTACCGGCCCTTTTGGGTTATTGGCAATGCCCGCTTTGCTTAATTGTATGTAATAAGTATTGTTATAAAGATCTGCACACAATTCCCAGACATTACCTGCCATATCGAACAAGCCATAGCCATTGGGTGCAAATGATTTTACACGAGCTGCACCATAAAAACTATCGGTGTTGTCATTTTTGTTTGGAAAACTACCCTGCCAGTAATTACATTTGGCAGCACCAGAATCTACATTGCTATTGCCCCAGGTGTAAATATTATTTTTTACCCCACCCCTTGCTGCAAATTCCCATTCAGCTTCGGTAGGTAATCTCTTTCCGGCCCATTTGCTATAGGCATTCGCATCGTCCCAACTAACATGAACAACCGGAGATTTTTCTTTTCCAACAATATCGCTATCTGGACCTTTGGGATGTTTCCAGTCGGCGCCATGTGTCCATTGCCACCACTGGCTGAAATCCTGCAGGTTAACGGGTTGCTCAGTAGGCACAAAAACAAGCGAAGCTGCTTTCAACATTTCAGCCGAAGGTTTTGGTGTACCCGCTGGTAACTGTTTTTTTAAGTCTTCCCATCTAACATCTTTTTCTGCAGTAGTAATATAGCCAGTAGCTTTTACAAATTTGGCAAACTGTTCATTGGTTACTTCAGTAATATCCATGAAAAAACCATTCAGTTTCACAGGGTGTTTTGGATATTCATCCTGTCGGCCCTGCTCATTATCTGCACCCATACTAAAAGTTCCGCCTTCTATCCAAACCATATTATCAGGATTTTTTTTACCGGCAGAACCCGTTTGTTTACCTGTTGCAGGAACATTCTTTTTTACAATTGCAAACCGGTCGGGAACTTTTGAAGTACAACAGGATTTACTACTATTTACAGAATCAGTCTGCACTGATTTTTGTTTAGAGGAAACCCCCTGAGCAGTTGCTGACATAGCAAAACACAAAAACAATAACAGCATACTATTTTTAATCCGTTCTCTCATTTTACTGTTTGCTTACTTAACCTGTGATTTTAAAAACGTCATCATTTTTGAATTCATCTCTTTAGAGACGGCTGCGTATTTTTTCTCATTGGCTACATTCACTGTTTCTAAAGGATCTTTTTTGTAATCATACAATTCCGTTCCGATAATCAACTTGCTGTCGAATGGTTGACTGCTTCTGAAACCATTGCTCATCCAGATAGTATAGCGGTATTGTTTTGTCCTGATCGAATAACCCATTGCATTGGCATCTGCATAACCCAGCCGCTCATTTTCGGCGGTAGCATTACTTCTTGGGTATTGGCTTACAGAATATTCTTTTACACTTGATGCAGGATTTTTCATTAGAGGCACTAAACTTTTCCCATCAAGTATGGATGGAATATTTACGCCAGCTAAATCGCACAATGTAGGAAAGATATCGATGTGCTCAGATGGTGAATTGGTTTTTGAAGGCTTAATACCCGGCGCTGAAATAATCAATGGCGCTCGGGTTGCATCTTCAAAATTGGTATGCTTGCACCATATATTGTGATCGCCAAGATGCCAGCCATGATCACCCCAAAGTACAATGATGGTATTTTTTGTAAGCCCTAAAGAATCTAATGCATCTAACAGTTTACCTATATTGGCATCGGTATAAGAAATAGCTGCATAATATCCATGAATTAATTCTTTTTGCTTGTCAACGGGCAAGGTTATTCCGTAAGGCTTTTGATCGGTAAAAGAGGTTAATGGTGGAATATCGGTATAGCCTCTCAGTTCTCCGGAATTATGATATGCAACAGATACCGGATTTTTATTTTGCTCCTGGAATTTTGCCAAAGGCATATCTTCCCTTTTGTACAGATCCCAATATTTTTTTGGCGCTACAAAAGGTAAGTGTGGCTTGGCAAGACCAACTGCAAAAAAGAATGGCTGGTTGCTTTTACTCAACTTGATCAGCATATCTTTTGCCTGTAAAGTATTTGCCCCATCGGTATAAGCATAATCAGGCACATCGGCACTTTCAACAGACGGTTTAATTTTTGTTTGGACATATTCATTGGCCTCGGCTTTTGTTTTGCCATTATCCAATGCTTGCTTTATATATTTTTCTGCCAGGGTCTTTGTCTCGGGTAGTTGGTACCTTCCTTCGGCGGGTTCTCCAAATGAACCAAAATATTTGATATTGGTTTTATAATAAGGCACACTCCAGGATGGCTTGTCGAGTTCTTTATCAACACAACGCGGGTCATACACCTTTCCAATTCCCTGTGTTGTGTAACCCTGTGTAATAAGGTGTTGTGGTATACTTAAAATATCAGGATTGATGTCTCTCATTCTGGTTTTCAAATCCCACACTTTAGTATAATCTGGTCTTTTACCGGTCATTAAACTAGCACGGGTTGGGCCACAAACGGCCTGCTGTACATAGTTGCTCATGAAAACGGTACCCATTTTTGCAAGTCGGTCTATATTGGGCGTTTTAACCAAAGTATTGCCATAACAGCCCAATATCGGTTTCAAATCATCTATTGCGATGAAGAGAATATTAGGTTTAGTTTTTTGCTGTGCAATAACACATCTAGAAAAAAACAACAAAGAAATTAGTAAGAAAATAGTTCTTTTCATTATTTTATTTCTTTTCCTGTGACTTAAAAAATGCTACCATTTTATCATGCATATCCTTTGATGAAGCATTGTATTTTTTATCATTCACCACATTTACTTTTTCCAAAGGATCGTTTAGATAATCGTACATTTCAGTAGCATATACCTTGCTTTCGTCAAAGGGTTGATCACTGGTAAAATCGCTCATCCAAGCAGTGTAACGGTATTTATCTGTACGAAAGCTATACCCCATGATATTGCTATTTTTATAGCCCATTTTCTTCATTGCTTCTTTTTGCAGCTTACGTGGATACTGGCTTACAGAGAATTCTTTAACAGTAGCTTTGTTATTCTGCATTAAAGGTTTTAAGCTTTTTCCCTGCAGTTGGGCAGGAATTTGCACCCCGGCTAAATTGCAAATGGTAGGAAAAATATCTATGTGCTCGGTTGTAGCAGTTGTTTTTCCCGGCTTTAAACCTGGCGAAGCAATAATTAATGGCGCACGGGTTGCCTGTTCAAAATTGGTATGCTTTTCCCAAAGATCATGATCGCCTAGGTGCCATCCATGATCACCCCATAAAACTATAATGGTATTATTTAAAGTACCTAAGGATTCTAGTGTATTCAATAGAATACCAACCTGTGCATCCATATAAGATATCGCAGAATAATAACCATGTATCAGTTCCTGCTGTTTTTCTTTTTTTAATCCAATTCTCAAATCGCCAGGAGGTAAGGTTGTATAATCAGGAATATCTGGGTAGTTGCGTAATTCTCCGGACTTATGGTAAGCTACCAACGGGCCATCTTTTGAATGCTCTTGAAAGGTAGCCACGGGCATATCTTCTCTTTTGTACATGTCCCAGTATTTTTTAGGCGCTACAAATGGAAGATGTGGTTTATGAAAACCAACAGCCATAAAAAATGGTTTGCCTAATTTAGTTAAAGCAGTGAGCTGCAATTTTGCTTTTAAAGCATATACACCATCATTGTATGCATTGTCCGGTACATCAATACATTCTGAAGAGGGGCCCTTTATGGTGGTAGGTGTTTCGTCATCGCCATCATCTTTCTTCTGTTTAGCCTTGCCTTTTTCCTTTGGCGGAAACAATGCTTTTGTTTCAGGCTTTTGGTATTGCTGGTTTGCAGGTAAGCCCATGCCATTAGCAAAATCTTTTTCTTCTGCCACTAAATAGGGAATACTCCAGGAAACCGGATCAACTTTTTTTATAGCACTGCTGGGATGAAAAATTTTACCAATACCTGATGTGGTATAGCCCTGTGTAATTAAATATTGCGGTAGGGTTACAATATCCGGATTCACATCCCGCATTTGTGTTTTTAAATCCCATACTTTGGTTACATCCGGTCGCATGCCAGTCATTAAACTTGCACGGGTTGGCCCACAAACAGCCTGTTGGCAATAATTGTTCATAAATACCGTACCCATTTTTGCCAGGCGGTCGATATTGGGCGTTTTAACCATCGTATTGCCATAAGCACCAATGTCTGTTTTAAAATCATCAACAGCAATAAAAAGAATATTTGGTTTGGCAGTTTTTTGTGCAAAAACATTGATCGTTGTTGCCAACAATAATACACTCAGGATCCAGGTTGTTTTTTTCATGTTTCTTTTTTTTTCTTTTTTTATCAGACGATATAAGTTTCTAAAACCATCGTTATTTTTATTTCAATTCGCTTACATCCAAATTAAAGGATTTCTTACCGGCAGGTTTCTTATTACTTCTTCTGTTTTTGGAAAATGCTCTAGTTTTTTCCATAATTGAAACCATTCTTTTTTGTGATATCCGGCATATCCAAAAATTAAAAACGTTTGCGCTACCGGCCATTCTTTCCAAAACATTACGTCTTGTTTATACTTCCAGCTTTCTTTTTTTGCTGTAAACGGATACATAAAGTCAATTGCTAACCTTAGACTCCGATTATCATCTAAAGTAAAATCCCAAAGATCTTTTTTTGAATCTTTTAATACCTGGCAGATGGTTGCCATCGCATCCAAGTTGAATAAGGAATAGCCATAAGGCTTTGTCCTCTTGAGTTCCAACGGAAAGCTACCGTCTTTACTCATCTGGTTGGGCAATAAAATTGTTTTGAATCTTTTTTTACAATCATCAAGCAATTGCTGATTATCTACCAGTTTTGCAAAGACAGCTACCTGCATTACCCAGCAGGTGGCATGATTATTTTTTGAATCCCGTTCATCAATACCATACGGGTGGGTGGTTACCCATTTCAAATAAGCTGAAAACCAGTTTTTTATTTTTTGTAAATCATCTTGGTTAATCATTTTCGATTTTTCCATTACGATCAAACTTTGTGCTACCTCCATCATCTGAATCATATCAATGATTCCTACACCTCTTCCTGTTACTTTTCCCATTATTGCTTGTCCGTAAAGTAAAGACGGATTCATGAGCGTATTTTCATCAATGAACCACGCACTTAGGTGTTTCATTGCATGGTTTATATATTTCTGCTCTTTTGTAATTATATATGCCGAAGTCAAAGAACCAATGATCTGGCTGAAGCGTATCATCGCTTTTCGGTGAGACGTAAAATTATCAGGATTTGTTAAACCATCCCGCTGAATATAAGGTCCGGTGGGGTTTTGCGGGTTTGGCCACCAATAATCGCCTTCTGAATAAAAATCATGAATACCACCGGCTGAGCGTGGGCATTGAGTTGCTGTTACCGTAACAGGAGGTTGGGTTAATGCCAAGGCAGCCTGTTTAAGGATTTCGTTTTTAAGAACTTTTGTTATTTTATCTGATACTGGGTCTTTACAAAAAGCGGATTGCTGGCTAAACAAAATTATCATTGCAACAATACAAATCTCCCTCATCATGATTATAATAATTTAGCAAGAAATTTCATAATTGCTTTATTGATCTCGCTATTTTTTTCTTTTTCAAATTTACCATGCAGCCCACCCGGCACTTTTATGTACTCGGTTATAACTCCGGCTTCCAGGAATTTTTTATGCAACTCATCCGACTGTTGATAAGGCACTGTTGGATCGGCATCGCCATGCACAATAAATGTTGGCGGACTGTTTTTGGTAACATAAGTAATAGGAGAAACAGAAGCTGCAAAATCCTTATCCCCGGCTTTTGTACCCAACCAGTTTTTGGCCGATTTACTTTTAATATTTGGCCCATATCCCCAGTCCCACACATCGGCAATACCATATTTATCAATAATGGCAGCTACCTGTATGTTTTCAACACCCGGGCAGTTGTTATCAAAGCGATGATCATTTGCCAGCAACCCACCCATTAATGCTAAATGCCCACCTGCACTGCCGCCCATGATCACAATTTTTTTTACATCAATATTGAGAGCCTTTGCATTTTTTATTATGTAGATCAATGCACAACGGGTATCTTCCACAGCAGCAGGTGCAGTAGCCTGGCCAGTAAGTCTGTATTCCATATTGGCAACGGCAAAGCCTGCTCTAAAAAAAGTACTGAAACCCGTTTGTGATTCCTTAACACCATGGTTCCATCCGCCGCCATGTATATTAATAACAATGGCAGATGGTTTATCCGTCTTTGGGGGAAGGTAAAGATCAAGCTTGCCTTCCCATCCATTAATTTTTTTGTACACAACATCTAGTTGCGCTGTAAAGCCTTTGGGATATTCCACAAGCTTATAAACCTTCGACGAATCATCCTCCTGTGCTGTTAACGCACTAGATACAAAAAGGATGATTAAAATAAGAAGCGTTTTTTTCATTTATTTTATTTAAGCCATTTAAATTAATATCCCGGGTTTTGCGCAATCACCAAATGCGTGTTGTTGTCAATTTCGCGTTGGGGAATCGGCAATAACAATTTATCCGTGGTTACATAAGCCTGTATTTCTAACAACGTTGGCCTTGGGTTAGGGTATTTACCATAATGATTTGTGTACATAAATGCAAAATGGTTCCTAATCCTTGTTACTGCATTCTCACTTTGTGCAGGCAAGGTTGTATTATAGCGTAACAGATCAAACCAGCGTACATTTTCAAAAGCAAATTCCAGCTTTCTTTCTCTTGACAAAGAATCAGCAAATCTTTGATCGTTGGGAACATTAATGATTGTTAAAGGCGTAGCTCCCAGGCCAGCCCTGGCTCTTGTTTGATTGATAAGATTTAAACTTGCCAGCGAATACCCCTGTGCCTCTGCCAGCATCAATAAAACATCCGCATACCTCAATACGATCCAATCATTTTCTGCATCGTCTAAAAGCGTTACGGGGGTAATGTGTTTTTTAGGATATAATCTTCTGGCAGAACTGGTAATAGCTGTAGTTGCGGTTGGCCATATACCCAAAGTAAATGCTTTGCGGGTATCAGCAGCTGAATATTGATTTTCAAACTCATAAGCACCAGAATTAAATCCGTCACCATCTCCATTTACTATTGAAGTACCGCTTAATTCCGGAGCAAATGTATTGGGCCATGGAGAGCCCAAGCCAATACCACCAGCTTTGTAACGTACAGCAAATAATATTTCCTTGTTCATTTCATTGCTGATAGAAAAAACATCCGCATAAGGCGTTGCACCGGCGGTTACTAGCCCATATCCACTATTGCTAATAACATCGTTTAATAATGGAATGGCATCTGTTTTTCTTCCCATCGTAAGGTAAACTTTCGCTAGTAATGACTTTGCTGTCCATGAATTTACTTTACCAAGTTTGGCGTTATTGGTTGTATTTGACAAAACGCTGTAGTTTAAAGCCACCCCATTTTCTGCAGCATATTGCAGATCGGCAACAATTAATTTGTAGACATCGTCAACTGATGACCTGTTGATATTAACAGCTTCAAGTGCGCCCGATCCGCTAAATGGCTCATGAATCAAAAACACACCACCGTAAAGCCTTACCAAATTAAAATAATGATAGGCCCTTAAAAAAGCAGCTTGGGCAGAAAGATCCTTCAAATCATCACTGGTGATAACAATCTCGGTAGTTCCCTTTTTAAGTAAGCTGGTTGTAGGATCATAATCAATAGCCAAGGTATTTAAGAGGGTATTGATATTGCGGATATTGGCATAGCTGGCAGACCAATAGGTGTAAATTGATGCCAATGAAGTACCGGGAATAAATAAATCGAGATCGCTTTTTTCACGGTTGGGAACTGAATTACTGGACGGGCCACCCATAAGGGAAATATCACTTCTCAGTTCAGTCATTTGCCATTCTTCCAATAGGGTAGTTCTTAACCCGGCATAACAACCATTTAATCCAATCTGCACTTCAGCGGCGTTTTTATAATAATTCTCTATAGCAACATTATTGAGAGGTAACCTGTCGATATTCTTTTTGCAGGATGTCATAAAGAACATGCTTACAAAAAACAGTGTTATTAAATTTTTCATTTTGAATGATTTTTTAATTGATTTACTTAAAAGTTAAGATCTATACCTATTAAAAATGTTCTGGGAATCGGAAAAGATCCACGCTGATAGCCATCTATTAATACAGAACTGTAAGGACCGCTTTTAGATCTTCCTTCCGGATTCAGACTCCTGTAGTTGGATGCTGAGCGGAAATAAAGATTTTGTGCAGATAAATACACCCTAGCACCGTTCAACCTTATTTTTTTAACCAGGTTTGAGCTTACAGCGTAGCTTAAATTAACTTCTCTTACAGACAAGTAAGAAGCATCTTCAACAACATAATCAGTCAGCATCCAGTTAAAACCTGTACCTCTTGTAATGGGTGTTTTTCCATCTCCGGGAAAGCCTGCACTTACCCAGCGGTTTTGATTATAGGTCCTTATTGATCTTCCTGATTCATTATAATTGGGATCGCCATTTACCAGTTTCCCTCCGTGGCTTGCCTGCACAAAAAAGCTTAATTCAAATCCTTTGTAACCAACATTATTAGTTAACCCCCAGATAAAATCAGGATTGGGATTACCCAAAACAACCCTATCATTGTTATCAATTTTATTATCACCATTCACATCAACTAGTTTTAATCCACCCGGCGTAAAAACTTGAGGTAATGTTGATGTTAATCCAGCAGCCCTGGCAGCATCTATATTGGTCTGAGACATCCATACACCATCTGTTTTAAATCCTAAATACTCAACCAACGGCCTTCCCACCTGGTTTCTGTAAACTTCTGCCCGTTCTCCCTGGTTTAACAAATATGCTTCTGAACCAAGTTCTATAATCGTGGTTCTGTTATGAGACAGGTTTGCAGATGTTGTCCACTTGAAATTCTTTCTTTGAATATTTTTTGTATTTAATTCAATTTCAATTCCCTTGTTTCTTAAGCTTCCCAAATTGTTCCAATACTGTTGCAAACCGGTAAAAGCCATTATGGTCTGCTGCAACAGCAATTTTTCAGTTTTAGAATTGTACACATCTACTGTTAAGCCAATTTTGTTATTAAACATTGAAATGTCAACCCCAAGATTTTTTTGAAAGGTTCTTTCCCAGGTGATATTTGGGTTTGACAAAATAGAAGACGATGTGATTAAACCAGGGTTACTGATTCCACTAGAACCGCCATATGGATAATTTGATCCGTACAATAAATCAACCCACGCGTTTTCAGTTATTCTGTTATTGCCGGTTGCACCATAGCTTCCCCGGAATTTTAGATTGTTTAAAAACTTGACATTGCTTAGGAATTTTTCTTTGCTAGCAACCCAACCAAGAGATACTGATGGAAATGAACCCCATTTGTTTCCAGGGCCAAAATAAGAACTTCCATCTCTTCTTAAACTGCTAGAAAATAAATACCTGCTTTTGTATGCATAAGTTAAACGGCCTAAGAATGAATTAAGGCCTAAGATATTTTTTGTACCGATCGATCGGGTCTTATCAATCTGAGCAGCGCTTGACAATGTTCTGATATCTTCACTCGGAAAATCAAGGCCGGTTGTTTGTTCCCTTACAATATTTGTTTTTTCTGTGGTAACACCAAACAACGCAGTGATGTCATGATCTCTAATTGTTTTTGTATAGTTCAGTGTATTTTCTGATAATAAATAGATGTTTGAGTTGTTTGTAAATATTCCATAATTCAAATCGCCGTCCCTGTTGGCGTTTCTCTCTGCAAAACTGAGCCCTCTTGTATAGTTTACATAACCACTTGCCAATGTTTTGAAATTAAGTCCATTCATTATATTAACATTCAATTCAACAGCAGACTGTAGCCTGTATTCATCTGATTTAAAATCCGTTCTATTCACTTCTGACCTCGGATTTTGCTGGGCCGAACCACTTGGGCTTATATTGGCACCTGTCCACATTGATCCGTCTGGCATCAAACCCGTATAATTAATGTTTGAAAAATGGCGCAGATGGGAATAATCTCCTGCTTTAATAGAAGCATTTAATGGATTTGTTCTAGACAATGCTGCAGTTGCTTCGGTATGAGTTACAGGAAGAAATCCCGGCATCCTCCAAAAATTGGTAAAATTTTGAGAAGGGGTCACCCTGTTTGCAAAAGAAGGGTTCATATTTATTGTTAATTTCACTCTTTTGCTGATATCAAAATCAGTTTTAATTCTAAAATTAATTTTTTGATATTCACTCTTGTTCATCATACCCTCATCACCCTGGTAACCTGCAGAGATAAAATACCTTGCATTTTTACTACCTCCGGAAACGCCTAATGAAATATTCTGAAATAACCCCTCTCTGATGGATTGCTTTTGCCAATTAGTAGCTTCGCCGCGTAACTGATTTTCAATAATGTAAGCTGCTCTGTCGCCACTTGATACCGTATTGGTTGCTTGGTTAACGGTAGAATCGGTCATTTTATCCGCCATTTCGTCAAAGAGCAAGTTTACATATTCTTTAGTGGTCATCATATCATAAAGCTTATAGGGATTTTTATACCCTATTGCATTTTTGAAATTATACTTAGGTTTATCTGCTACCCCTTTTTTGGTAGTAACTAATATTACACCGCTTGAACCCCTTGAACCATAAATGGCTGCTGAGGCTGCGTCTTTTAAAACTTCAACAGATTCCACATCTGCCGGATTAAGAAAAGCAAGTCCATCAGGTGTAATCTGCCCGTCTACAACAACCAAAGGAGAAGCACCCGCATTGATTGAATTGGTACCCCTTATACTAATTTTAGGTTCGGCACCCGCCTCGGCAGAAATATTTTGAACATTTACGCCGGCTATTTTCCCCTGCAATGCCTGGTCTAATCTTGAAACTGGCGTTTCGTCAATGCGTTCATTTTTATACTTCGAAACTGCACCCGACACATTGGATCTTTTCTGGGTACCATAACCAATCACTACCACTTCAGCTTCTGTTGCAGCTGAAGCCGCTAAAGAAATAATGAAAGATGTTTTTGTTCCAATGGGTACCGTTTGAGTGGTATAACTCACAGATGAAAATGTGAGATTTTTAATGTTTGGCCCCACTGAAATTGCGAAAGTTCCATCTTCCTTTGTGGTGGTACCTACCTTGTCTTTTCCTAAAATAACGGATACCCCGCTGAGAGGCAGTCCCGTAGCCTGGTCTATTACCTTACCGGTAATTTCTTTCTTTTGTGCGGATGCAAGCCCGGCCAGCAAAAGCAAAGGCAGCATCAATAGCAAGAATCTAAGTTGTTTCATAATAGCAGTTTTTATATTAGATTGTTATACTAAAAAAATTATTGAATTACTTAATAAAGTTTTACCACAGGGGCTGTGAACATCATTCAATACACCCGCTTCCAGACATACTGTACCATGTACAACATTAGAAGGAAAATTAAAAGCATCCCCAGCCGATAAAACTTTTTTTACACCTTCAATTTTAGGCTGAAAAACACCACTTTCAACATACGATATATGATAATGATGAAGCAAAGTGCCCAATCCTCCGTTTTCGTTAACATCTTTTACTAGCATTAGGTTCTCATCCCATACCATATTTTTTCTCTTAACCCCTACATCCAGCTGTGCCCAGTGTAGGTCTTTGTTTTCAATGTATACTTTGGGTTTGTCCGTTGTTCCCATTTCTAAAAATTTATTAATATGATAAAAATTGATGATAAACATTTTCCAAAAATTAAATACATCAATATCCATCGTGCAATAAAAAACTCATCAGATGTAAAATTTGCTAGGTGATAAAAACATTCTACATGGTTGATGATATTATTTATTTTTTTAGATACTGTCAATTTATTTTAAAACCACAATAGGAAACGTCTGACTAAGATCATCCGTTTTCAAGCAGATAAAATAATTGCCGCCTGTCAAATTTGACAGGATGATCCTACGATTATAATCTCCTGCCCCCTGTTGTTCATTTGCTAAAATATTTTTAATTATACGCCCGTTTAAATCCAACAATTCAATTCTTACAACCGAGCTTTTCAATAAGCGATAATAGATATTTGCTATGTTTGAAATCGGATTAGGATACACATAAAACGAAGTGTTGTTTTGAAGTCTGACTGGTAATTTCACAGTAAGCGTTTGTGATACATCGGTTGCAGCATTGTAACTGGCATTGCCTGGCTGTGTTGCAGTAATGATGGAGCTACCGATCCCTACAATCGTAAGGATATTGTTTGTAATCTTTGCCACAGATGTATTGGAACTTTTATAAACAACCGCTAATCCTGCAGAAGACGTTGCCGATAGTGAAAAAGGTGCATCAGAAATTATTTTTGAAGGCAACGGACCAAAAGTAATGGTTTGGTTGGCCTTCCCTACTACCAATGTTTGTGCAACATCAGTTGCAGCATTGTAATTGGCATTGCCAGACTGTGATGCCGTTATGATAGCGCTACCGACTCCTACAATGGTAAGGGTATTGTTTACAATCGTTGCAACAGCGGTATTTGAACTCTGAAAAGTCACTGGCAATCCAGCGGAAGAAGTAGCCGAAAGTGAAAAGGCTGGATCGGTTATTAACTTAGCTGCTAAGGCTGCAAATGCAATGGTTTGATTGAGCTTTCCCACTGTAAGGGTTTGGCTTACATCTGCTGCTGCATTGTAAGATGAATTGCCTGGCTGCGATGCAGTAATGATGGTGCTGCCGATGCCTACAATAGTAACGGTATTGTTTACTATCGTTGCAACAGCGGTAT
>Ga0209550_10000926_pt1 | contig 28384 bp, 31 predicted proteins | sample LauGreSuBDMM15SN_2_FD_187567 | JGI IMG/M metagenome (GOLD analysis project Ga0209550, IMG submission 187567) | Freshwater lake microbial communities from Lake Michigan, USA - Su13.BD.MM15.SN (SPAdes) (version 5) | ecosystem: Environmental > Aquatic > Freshwater > Lake | place: Lake Michigan... | reverse complement strand
TATAAAGTTCCTTAGAAAAATACTAGTACCAGAATCAGTAACATATTTCAAGCCAACATTAGCAATAAATTCAGCATTAATTTTGAAATTAACTAAGAATACATTTGTTGTCGTAGATATGAATCCAAGATAATATAAGTCTCTTAATGAAAACCTATGTCTAACATCTTGGACCTTGTCAAAATAATTTTTCATTGTCATACCAACAATCTCAATATATTTATGATCCCTAAATAATGTATCTAAGTCAGCACCAGATTTAATAAATTTCTGAATCAGACTTTTTTCATTAGATCCCGAACCATCCGCTTTCATAATTACACAAAATGCATCTATACCATCTTTTGCACTTGTTTCCACGTCCATAGCTGTATGGCCCTTTCCTATTTGTCTACCTCCTGTAGCTTTTTCCGTAAACCATTCGGAAAATTCGTCTTCGATATAAATACTCCGTTTAGTTTCTGCATAAAATTGTAATCTAGGATGAAGATATGCCGATACCATAGCTCTCATCATACCTACATCTAAGTCTGCAGGAAGGGGTGCAAGTTCTAACACATATGTCCCAGTATTACTTGACTGTCTGTTCTCCCATGGTTCGCGTTGGATAGGATATTTTGCTTCAAAATAGGGAACAAATTTATCTAACCAAGATCTCTTTTCTAAGGTGCTTCTATCTGTAGCCGTCAACGCATTAATTTTTTTCTTAGTGGTTCTTAATCGTGCATGATTCTTTTTTAACAAAGAAATATTTGTATATTGACCTTGGGTATTTCTTTCTATTATTTCTTCTAATACCTTTTTGATATCTTTGCTATATGGTGGTAAAGACATCCTTACTTAAAGTATAATAAATTAATTAGGATTATAATCAGTATACAGTTGAGTATCTTGTCTCGTTGTATTATTGAATCGGAGACCCGAACGCTGAACCGCATACTCATCTGCTGCATCACGGCAAATAGGACCCGGTCGAACAATAGTAGCAATAGGATTTGCAGCGTTTAATACATCAGCACGAACACCTGTAGGTTGCGGGGGCTGAACCGTATTTCTATAGAGCGGAGCATCTTCTGCAATAACCGCTTGCATCTTAGTAAGACGTTGATCTAGACGTCTCAGTTGACTTTCTACGTCAATCTGAACGGCGGTAGGTCCCCGTCCTCTCGGTGTAAATGCAAATTGAGGATGAGACTGGCCCATCTCATAAAGAGCGGTTGGATCTACATCTTCTTGTGGTCTATTATTCACATAATTCATACAAATCCTAGTAGCCGGTGCGGGATCAAGAGGAATTCCCATAGGAAGTATCCGATCAGAAAATGCATATTGTCTTGATATCTCAGTAGGATCTATACTCTTATTACAACCCAGTTTGCGAGAATACCACGAAGATGTGTCGGGAGCTGTCACATACTCCGTCTTAGGTTGTTTATTTCCAGCCATAGTTTGATGATTGTCATAATCCATACCTTACTTTAAGTCTATTATTTTCATTTTCATTATTAGAACAAAAATGAGAACAACGCGTGTAAGTAAAATGAAATGCCAACGACTTACAAGAAAAAGAAGCAACTTACCTCCATTTCGAGCGGAAACCTGTGTCGGTAAGATAAAACGAGGCAAGGATGGCTGGTATACGCCCCGTGAAAATAAAAATGGTATGTGGGTTTGGAGACTTAAATAGTTCTGATTAGTGTAGATGAATCTGTAGGGCCGTCCGTAATCTGAAAGATTCGGAGTGTAATATGCCAGTCACAGGATAATGCATCCGGGCCAATCAGAGGATTTCCCATTTTGTCGACCCACTCAAATGAGATACGGTCAAGACGAGATAATGGATTTTGAAATAGTTTCGGTGCTTCCATAAATGTCTGGGCATATGAACCAAAGTCATTCAAGAGCAGTTTACCAAAATATGCTTGTGTTAAACCATTAGAATCCTGGGATATTGCAAAATTCTCCGGGCCTGTAGTATCTACGGTATTCATATTTTCGGTTTCATTTAATTTCAAATAGATATAATCCGTATTCAATCTAGGCATCATTGTAGCAATATGTGTTTCACTAGCCGACAAGTCCTGGGGCGGACCCCCGAATCCAAGAATGTATCCTAGACCCCAGTCAGTATAGACTTTCTGTGTAGGATCGGTTTGAAAAGATAAAAAAGGTAGCCGAAATGGATTACCAGGTGCCGTTAGTATGAATCGTCCTATTGATGTACTATATGTCATCTTATATTTTATGGAACTCATGGCATTTAACATTGTTGTTAGAACAGTGGACAAAGTCGTAGTTGTATATGTTCCATCCGGAATTGTTACCGAGATAAGATTTTCTGATGCATCATACAATGACAGAGTAGTATTACCTTTTACAGCGGTTAAAGCATAGAGTCCATTTAACATTTTAATCTGCACAATGTCTATACGACTTATATTCTTATAGGCTTTGGGTAACATAAGACGACAAGAGAGAGGATTTGGATATACCTGTTGGTCTCTATGTAGACTATCTATCGTTACAACCTGAATTGTCTGAATCTGTTGAAATTGGAGACTGGTTGGCTGTAATTGATTATTGGCATTTAGTCCAGATTCAAAAGACTCAACTGTTTCTATTATTCTAGGTTGCATGGCCTGACGCCCATAATGAAGCCACGTGTCACGTCCATCTGTTTCAGAATCAGAATCATACTCTGAATCCGACATCTACTTATGGGTTGTTTCTATAAATAAGATTCAACCGATACTGTAACGGATGTCAGAGTCTACCCGACTAGGGTTCTGTACAGATAATATAGCGGGTATTCTTACTCTTGATTCTAATCAGGCCGGAAATACAGATGGTCAATTTAATTCACTCAATGTTAATGGAATGTTTACGGTTGATTCCGAAGGTAATACTTTTATTGGCGGTACTTTAGAAGTCATAAAACCAACGGTGCTAGGAACATTAACTGTTCTTGAATCTGAGACTATTAATGAAAACTTAGATGTATCAGGATCTACGCGTATCGGCCAAAATCTAGATGTTTCAGGATATGCACATGTTGGTACACTTGAGGTTTCAGGTTCAGCATTAATACACAGGAATCTGGTAGTAAAAAAGAATGTGGATATTAACGGTTCACTAGATGTGTCAGGCAATGCCATAATTCAAAAAAGTTTGTATGTTGAAAAAAGTGCAGGTGTCTTAGGTGAATTTTATGTTCTAGACAATGCATTCTTTGGCACAGATGTTATTGTAGAAAGAAATGTAAGCGTGAGTTTTGACTTAGATGTTTCGGGTTCGGCACAGGTCACTCGTATGTCAGTTATAGAAGATTTAACTGTAGGTGCTTCTGCTACAGTCAATACAGATCTAACAGTGGCCGGTACAGGTACTTTCGGAAACATTATTACTGGAGACGCGTCTGTTAGTACTGTTTTAACTGTAGAAGGTACAGGTGTTATTACTAATTTAGTGTCAGGTTCTGCAACTGCTGATAGTTTAATTGTTGTGAATAATACTGGATTATGGGGTAATCTGGATGTATCGGGATCAACTAGTATAGGTGGTTCGCTAGATGTTTTTGGACCATTTGTTATGAATGGTCCTCTAAATATGAATGGACCTATCGTAGCAGGTTCCACTATTAATGTTGTAGGTGATGCCACATTTGATTCTGCTGTTGATGTTTTAGGTTTAACAACTCTTGATACACTTAGTGTCACCAATCAAACCGACTTGAATGATGTTTCTGTAACCGGATTTTTAACGGCTAACAATGCAACTGTGTTAGGCTCCACTAATCTTACTACACTGTCTGTTAATGGGCTCTCGTCATTTCAAGACGTGTCGATATTGGGTTCTGCTACATTTTCTAACATAGCTATTTCGGGTTCAACTAATTTTAACACAATAACTACTAATGATATTACTGTATCTGGACCCGCTACTTTGACTGATGTAACTGTGGCTGGTTCTGCTATTATGCAAAATGGGTTACAGGTTACGGGTGAGTTGTCAGCAGATAATTTATTATTATCGACATTTGCTATTTCTGGAACATCTACTCTGAATGATGTTAATATAACCAACTTAGCTGTTAGTGGAACAACTAACATTTCAAGTCTATCCGCGGGTGTTTCTAGTCTGAGTTCATTGGATGTATTAGGAAACGTATACATTAGTGGCACATTAACAGGTCCGAATGTAGGTATTAGTCCAGCATTAACTCTGACATCATTAGACTTATCAGGAGATCTTACCGTTGATGGAATAAGTAATTTAACGTCTGTTACTGCTTCTGCATTAAATGTAGTGGGAAATACTATAGTAGGTAGTTTTAATTCTCTTAATGGAAATTTGGTTGTAACTACGGGGCCTGATCTAGTAACTATAAAAAATCAATTAACAGTAAATGGTACAATAACTGGAGGTACTCTATATGCAGTAAATCAATATATTAGTGGACAATCGTATTTCAGTGATATTATTAATACTGCTGGTATTAATGGAAGCGGAGGTAATTTTTCAGTAGATTCAGTCGGTAATACAACTATAAATGGAACACTGACTATAAATGGTGTACCATATTCCCCTGGTTCTGGTTCTGGTTCTGGTTTAATGCCAGATATAAATGGTTTTATTGATGTGTCAGGAATCCGTATAATTAATGCACCATTTCGCATAGATTCTTCTGGAGTTCTAACAGTGTCCAGTCTGAATCAGCTAGTAGTAGGAGGCCAACCTTTATCCTATTATATTAGTTCGACTAATGTAAGTACTGATATTAGTGGAAACCTATCTGTTGCTGGCATCTCTCGATTAAATGGTGGAATAGATGTAAGTGGTAAATTCCTAGTTGATACCGCAGGTAATATAGACACGTCTGGTAGTATTTATTTACGTGGTTCTAATGGTGTCTTTGTCAATGGTGTTCCACTTTCTACTACTTCAGTTTTTGATACATCAGGAAATTTCACAGTTCCTGGCCGTTCTTATCTACGAGGTGGAATAGATGTAAGTGGTAAATTCCTAGTTGATACCGCCGGTAATATAGATACATCTGGCAGTATTTATTTGCGTGGTTCCAATGGTGTCTTTGTCAATGGTGTTCCACTTTCTACTTCAGTGTTTGATACATCAGGAAATTTTACAGTTCCTGGCCGGTCTTATTTACGAGGTGGAATAGATGTAAGTGGTAAATTCCTAGTTGATACCGCTGGTAATATAGATACATCTGGCAGTATTTATTTGCGTGGTTCCAATGGTGTCTTTGTCAATGGTGTTCCACTTTCTACTAGTTCTGTTTTTGATACATCAGGGAATTTTACAGTTCCTGGCCGGTCTTATCTACGAGGTGGAATAGATGTAAATTTATTACTTATAGATTCTTCTGGTGTATTAAGTGTTCAAAATCCAAATCAAATCTTAATTGGAACAAGACCAATTACATATTATTTCCAAACTGCTACAATAAGTAATTATGATGTTAGTGGTGACTTGCGAGTAGGAGGTAATATAGATACATCTGGAAGTATTTATCTTCGTGGAACTAATGGAGTCTTTGTAAATGGTTTACCTTTTACAACAGGATTGAAACCAGATATAAATGGTGTTATTGATGTGTCAGGAGTCCGTATAATTAATGCACCATTTCGCATAGATTCTTCTGGAGTTCTAACAGTGTCTAGTCTGAATCAGCTAATGGTAGGAAGTCAACCTTTATCTTATTATATAAATACGGCTACTGTAAGTAATAGTGATATTAGTGGAAATCTTACTGTAGGAGGTGCAACTAAACTCAATACTCTAGATGTTAGTGGTTCTTCTAGTTTTAAGGGAGTAAATGCCAGTAATCTTACTGTAACAGGTGCAACTAATATCAATACTTTAGATGTTAGTGGTACATCAAGTCTTAAGGGAGTAAATGCCAGTAATCTTACTGTAACAGGTACAACTAAACTCAATACTCTAGATGTCAGTGGTACATTAGATGTCAGTGGTTCATCTAGTTTCAAGGGAGTAAATGCCAGTAATCTTACTGTAACGGGTGCAACTAAACTCAATACTTTAGATGTCAGTGGTACATTAGATGTCAGTGTTCCATCTAATCTCAGAGGAATAAATAATACCGGTAATCTTACAGTAACAGGTATAACTAATCTCAGTTTATTATTTATTGGCGGTATATCAATATTTTCAGATAGAATAGTTCAAAATGGTGCTTATTTTAATTTAGATATTAATGGCAATTTAGTACTAAATAGAGGTGCTTTTATATCTACTGGTGGTATCTCTGCTTTTAATGGAATAAATGTTAATAATAATTGTACTGTAACTTCTACTGGCAAAACTTCTATTAAAGGGCCTGTAGATATTTCTAACAGTCTTATTGTTACAGGTGCAACTAATCTTCATAGTCTGGATATCAGTAATAAATTCCGTGTTTATCCTACAGGTCAGATACAAGGTTTAGATGTTAGTAGTAGCATAATTCTTGGTAGAAATACTTTGACTACAACTGGTACTGATTTATCTGCAAGTTTACTTATTAATGGTATTGCTATTACTGGCTCTAGTTTTAATGGAACTGTTAATGGACCATTAACAGTTTCAGGTTTATCTAGTTTGAATGGTGGTATAAATGTTGGAGGAACTAGTCAAAATCCTAATTGTAATATAAATAATCTAGGTGTTTTAACTACGAAAGGTATAATTATTCCTCCAAATTCTGTACCTGGTACTATAAATGTAAATTCAGGAAAATTTGCGGTTAATTCTAATGGTACTCTACAATTATTAAATACAACAGGAACTATAGGCCTATTATATGATGGAACAGGAACAAAAATAAATGATAGTCTTACATTAGGAACATCTACTACACCTGCATCGCTTACTGTAAATGGTCCTGCTAGTACTACCGCAATAACTGTAACAAATTCAACATTCAATATTAATAGACCTACAATTAATCGAATGAAATGTTTTGGCAACGGTGATAGTGCTGTACAGATAGAAGATAAATCAGCAGGAACAGCACCTTATTTAACAGTTGGTGATATTACTGGTATATTAAACCCCCAAACCTATGCTACAGTAATTAGAGGTGATGTTTTTGTATCAGGAGTTCTGACATCTTCTGGCGTTTCATCATCGAAACCTAACTGGTCAGATATTAGTAGTGCGGTAGCAGTTCAATTTAGTGGTACAGGATCAGTTTCTTATCTAGATGTTAGTGCAGGAATTACAGCGGGTACACCAATAACAGGCCTAGGTTCAACAAATACTGTTCGTGCAAACTATAATAATTTTAATGGAAATTATTTATCAAATAATGCAACTTCTGCCGAAGTAATCAGAGCTTTAAATATGGTTATTTCACAACAAAATAGAATTATTGCAGCACTCTTAAATCGTCAAACATCAGGCCCTTAAGGATTTGCATACATTCTGGTCCACTCTCTTGCAGTATCATCATAACGGGCACGGTCATTTACGTATTGTCTAGCAATATCAGGCATCAATGGGTCAGCTGGATTAGCATCTGTTAGGAGTGACAGAATACTCAATAATACTTTGGAAATAGTCAATGCTGGACTCCATTGGTTTTTTAAGATATCTAAACAAATTCCACCAGCCGAATTAATATTTGGATGGTAGATTTTGGTGAGAAAGGTAACTATTGGTGGTTTGAATGGATAATCTGATGGAAATCGAATTGATAACTTGAAAATTCCACCAACAAACGGTGAATCATCTGGACCAAAGATTACTGCTTCCCAGTTAAAGAAATCAGATTCATTTACCGGTCCCGCACTGCAATTTGCCGGTGGATCATTTTTAACTTCAAGATGTTCGCGCTGGAGTCTGCGTGCTGACATTGTCTACTATTACATCATACAACTATTTGTCACCTTTTTATACTATGGATTAGGATGTAGAGTAGGCCCTGACCAGGCCATAGCAGACTTAATCTGAGCCTCTGTTACAGGTCTATTATATACACGAAAGTCTTGAAGGAATCCTTTGAATAATCCAATCAAATTTGTAGTAAGAGTCAGAGCCGGTATAGTACGTCCCTCTTTCTTGTCTACTTGAACACCATCTATCCAAATAGACCATGCTGAATGCCAGGCATCTTTGTCTAATGTAGTTACTGTAACATGTTGCCATTTCTCTTTTCTAGCTCCTAAACCACTTAATTCTAGTATACGTTGTTCTTCGTCCCATATTTCAAAAATATATGCAGATGTTTTTTCCTGTACTGAATTTTTATTTTCAACCAATGGTTTTTGGACTAAGTAATGATCCGGACGTACTTCTATTGCTTGGCTAATATTCAGAGGTGCCGGTGGTATTTCTTTGTCATCTTCAACACCAATCCAAACACGGTCTTTTCCAGAATTGGACATGTCTAACACAGTTCCGAATGAATCAAACCAGACCCAAAACATAAGAGTGCGTATTTGATTCGGAGGAATATCTTGGTCTAACATTAATGTCTCAGGTTCGCCCCATCGCAAATAATTTGTAGGACTCACTTCGAGACCACGTGTTTTTAATGGTTTTAGAAGTGATGGAAACACAGGAGAACCCTTAGATTCTGTCACAGTCTGACCAGTAATATCAACAGCATCATCTTGCCATCTATACCAGGCCATACAACCATCATAGGCTTCGAGCAGATTTTTGATATATGGCGGTGGATTAGTATCACGGACTTCGCGGGGACCGATACCAGATTCAGTTGTTACTGCACAGCCGGCAAACCAGCCAACATCGTCTTTTAGAATACGACAATAATCTGAACGACCAGACTTGGTAACGGCCTTCCAATAATCATCACGGCTCATACGGAATCCCTCTGCCACTGTCTTGCTATGATATTCAAGAGTATTCGAACCTTCTCTAGTAGCAAGTGCACATGCAATTTGCAGAGTATCGGGCTTATTATACTTGTGAACCGCACGACAGAAATCACCTGCTATTTCTAGTCCCTGAACATTTGTGAATGTTTCTGTGTAACGTAGATCACGCACCCATCCGGATTCATCGTGTGTCCATCCTTCAGAAACTGGACCGATGTCAGTACGACGATTAACAGAAAATCCCTCTATGAATTTGTCACCGATTGTTTCAGATACTATATAACCGACAATAAGCGTAACTACTAAAATGGATACCCATAGCATCCCCCTTATTAGTTGTCTAGATTATGGTTCAGAATTTGAAACGGGTGATTAGGGGGATGCAAGTCGGCGGTAGTCTAACTGGTGAAGGAGCTGAAGGATGTGTTTTTGATAAGCCACTCAGTTGTTCTACAGGTATTGCACCGACGACTATTGGTGGCAAATCTGTACTTACTAAACTAACAACGGAAGACACTGAAATTTTTATTGGAAAACAGATTATGGCACTGCCTCTGGCATCGAATTATTTTGCACTTCCTACTCAAAGCTGTAGACCGCGTATACCTATAGACGATCCGGATATAGATAAGTGCGAATTATTACAGGACCTGGAAGATGAAGAAGGATACATGTCGTTTAGCTTAGTTTCTTTGTTTATGCCAAATGGAGGAGAAAGCATTGATAGATGGTCAAGAAACCCAACTTTGGTAGCCAATAATTATATTCGTATCTTCAAACATTTGTTAGAAGGTATGATATTATATCAAAAGGCTGGATTTATTCACAATGATATTCATGGAGGAAATATAGTAGTTGATACAGAAGGCGTGGCCCGTTATATAGATTTTGGAATGGTTTATAAAATAGATAATGTTACTACCATGGATTCTGCTGGTATACATAATAGATTTAAACCTACCAAGGTATGGCATGCACCAGAAATTCAAGTGTGGCGCATGTTAAATTCTAACAAAGGTTTGTCGGTAAAAGAAATTATTATAGATGGTCTTAATAAATTCATACAGGCTGGTAATAATGAATACAACATAATTCAAAAACTCCCGGGTAGCGAAGATGCAGTTACAGCATTGACTCGATTTGGGGAGGCTACACAGAATGAAAGAAAGGCGGATAATTTTGGGGCCATTGTTAGAAAGTATGGGAAAAAAATGGATATGTGGCGTCTAGGTCTTGTAATGTTACATTTATGGCGCTCCTTGGTTACAAGAAAAATGTTAGGATTCACTCATTCTATTTTTGCCAAAGAGTCGGCTATTTTGCATGTTCTTCAAGGAGTAACTAACTTTGATGGTAATAAACGCTGGGATCCTGAGACTGCATTGAAACACTTTGTCTAAATTATATCTTTTAAGTAGATGTTCTGGTTTTCAACTCCAAAACCAGATGCTAAAAAAATAGAAAAACTCAAAAAATGTCTTAAGACAGCAAGAGCTACATTTAAAAGAATTATAGCACATAATAAACGTATTAATATAAATCAAAAAGACTGTGAGAAAAAACATTGTGGCACTCTTAAACAGAAGTCAGGACGTTTATATACTGCTACATGGGAAAAAGCTAAAAAGGAATGTGCAGGTTCCAATGCGTGTTATTTCCGTACTCAGGCAAGATTACTACGGGCCCCCCGTGTAATAACTGCTAGAAGAGAATATCGTGAATGTCAATTAAAACACTGTCGCAAGACAGCTAAGCGAGATGATGGCCGGCGTATTAAGAGACCAGGACCAGATACCCGTTGTAAGAATTACTATGAACTCAAGCAATATCTTTAAGAATCATCGCGTTGTAGTCGGATAGGATAATTTCTTGGCATGCAATAATATCCACAGAAGTCCTTGTAATTCAAGAAGCTCCGTGGCCTATAATCTCTTGCTGCATATTCAGGATCAAAAATCTCATTTCCATCGGCATCAAAATTTTTAGCTGGATTGCTTCCATCCTTGTGCAACCATACTCCATTATTTTTCTTTGACTTTCTAACATGTTTATAATAATGATAATCTTCTCCTGGATGAACAGCCAATGCAATCTTACTAGATCCAACAGGACATCTAGAATGAAATGATGACTTAGTCAATTCCGGTATGTCAAGACTCATCAGGCTTTCTACGGTCTTACATGTTCTTCCTGATGCTGAATGTAAAAGATTGGCCTTTCCTTTTGTTCCTCCTGGCTGGTGAAACCGCGTATTACACGATGGTTTACCATCGCATTGGTGTACCTGGTCCATGTCAATAATATCCGCTGCAAATGTATAACAATTATGTGTCTCTGTAATCTTTGGATCTTTGTTATACCGGTCTAAGTTATACAATGGTTCAGAACCAGATAAAGGAGCTCCTTTACACTGAATATGTTCTAGACAGAACAGTCTCTTGTTGATTGCTGGTTGCTGACATCTCCCCAGTGACGTTCTGCACTGGCACTGTCTTATTTTTACTTTTGCTTTTCGTGTTTGCTTCGATGAGTTCGATGACCGATTCATCCCCTGTAGTATGCACAGAATCTCTTCGAATAGCATGGTCTGCAGGTGATGGAACAATCTGGCCTTGATTAGGAGCAGGCGGTGACCGCTGTTCTGTATCAGTGTGTTTAACAAATTCTTCTCCCACTTGTTTCATTCGGATTTTTTCAATCCGGCTACAATAAAAAACATACTGATTCATATGTGTCGGCTTATGTGCTCCATGATGGCCCGAATATCTACCGGCAAGTTCTAGATATTGCCACGTTTCTGTACGCAGATTCTCCATGGTTGTATGCAGAGTCAAATACTTTGTTTCAACCTTGAATAGAGTTGTAATACCATTTGCGGTTGTTACAGCTAGACTCAGTCCCCAAGTAAACCAATAAAGGTCAGGTGAACTTTGCAGACTCAAAAGAGCCGGGACAGCTAGAGAACCCACAGTCATAGTAGTACGAAGAATATAGAATATGATACTGTAATTAAAAGCACGCTGTCTGTATTCATTCATTAAAAATCGATAACGATGTTTAATGGATGCCTTTTGATGATCTGTTAGATCTTCTAGTTTATCAAACATATTGTCCATATCATCTTGGTGATTCATCTTATTATGGTTAAATATTCATAGAACGTAAATATTGTTCGAAACCTCGCAGAGACTCTATAAAATTGGGACTAGGTTCAAAAGCTATTGGTCTCTTTTTTTTAATGTGTCGCATTACAGATATTAGAGGATCACCGGTCTTGTACATCAGAAAAAAAGCACAGGCTGTTGTGGACCTCTGCATACCGGCATGGCAGTGTATTAGGATTGGATTACCGGACTTAAATTCATGCATTATCTTATAGGCTATTTCGGGAGCCCATTTTTCCATATTTCGGATTTCGGCGGGTTGGAGATTATCATCGACGGGTATACGATACTGTTTTTGAATACTTGGATAGAATGGTATATTTTTTGAACAATTAAAGACAGCTTTGATATTATGATCGGCTAACCATTGGGGGTTGTGTGCTATTTCCCAACGACTTATCCAGACACCGGGTATGATTTCATTCACGGGGTCCGTCTTGGACATCTAAGATAATGGGTTAAAAATTAAGGACAGTATGTTCCTAATCTATATTCTGAAAGGGGGATTCGAAGGGGGTGTCCCATATTTTAAAAGGGGGATTCGAAGGGGGTTTCCCCCCCTTAATGGAAGATAGTTGAATTAATTAACATTAATGCAATATCATTGTCCATAGGTTCATGGCCAACATTAATATTTAATAGAGTTTGCAGAGCAGAAGATATCAACACCGGATTTTGTGCAACTACTCTGACACGGCGCTCAGGTAGATGTTCAGTAGTTCTGGCATAGAGTGCACGGATATCATAATTTATACCAATTGTACTTATCCAACTAGGACGGACTTGTATATGAAGATTAATATATAGTGTATAATCACGAACTAGAAGTAACCATTCATTGTGGAGCGGTGTGCGTGGTGCCGATAACCAACGATTAATTGCCGACGGAGAATAATGTAGTCCAGCCATTGATAAGAGTTGTATTACAGTATCATAAACAGTCGTCTTGTTTTCGTCTGTTAAATCTTTGAAATAGCTGTTAATTGCATGATGAGATAACAAGGATGCATTGTCATTCTTGAAACGGATGAGATCATAACCAGCTGCACAAAAGGCCGATAGTAAGACCGGTGGACAAAGACCTCTCTTTGCATAATCCATGACTAGCTGTGCACATATACTTATAGTCTGTGCAAGTGTTAGAGGCACATTAGTCCATATATTAGTAGGGGGCCGAGGATATGCCATCATTTCTTCAGACATGCAAATATTGGCTATTAAACCACGAAATACATCACGGCGATGAAATCGGAATGTCTGGCGCTGAGTAGTATCTGTCATAAAAATAGCATCTTTGTCTTTAATGTCGGCCATGTCAATTAAGTCGACATTACACTGTGTCTTCTTTTTCCATACTCTGGTTTTCCACCGTTGTAGGACAATAGATGCTAACCAACGGGCACGCTGATTTTCTTCAAAAATGGCGGTAACCGTTTGAACAATATTGGGAGGTGACATAGAACGAGTAATAGGATTTGTAGCTATTTCTTTTTTCAGACTAACAATATTTTGAACCCACTCTGTTAATGACATGTCGGCATACCAATATTTTAATAGAGGTATAGGGATAGTTGGCGGTTTTAGTAACATACGTATTTTGCCAGGTTCGGGACTACTCAGTATGCGTATTTCCCATGGTTTTTGTATTTCAAAAATTGTGGGAGGGTTTAATGAAATGGCACGCCTCATTATCTTATCTAAGTATAACGTTTTTCTAAGTCCTAACCAGTCCTGGCTAGGACTAACGAGTCCTAGTTAAAATAACTAAGATTTGGTCCAAATAGCAACTTGCACACCTCTATGGCGTGTAAGAATAAATCTACCTTCCGCTATACTACCATTCTCATGTAATGGTGGTTCTATACCCGCCGGGTCAATCCAATACAATATCTTATTACGAGTTACCGGAATACGTCTCGGCAAGTCCGCTAACTCCAATGTAAGTTTAGCATTACTCCTATTTTTTTCATGTATACAACAAGGCAAAGTCGGAGCCAACCGTTTCCTATGACACGGAAACCATAATGTCTTAGACTGTGAAAGAGTAGACCACGGACATACTTCTACATCTGTATCGTAAGGAATAAGTACCGGTTTAGCAATTAAGCATTTTCGAAGCACATCTTTGATAGGAAGTCCGAGACTCCGTGCAACTTCAATTAAGAATTGTCTATCTTGATTAATTACAGATTCCTCCAAGTCTTCCCATAGACCTCGAGGAATTCGTAAAGTTGTCATGTATTTACTGTAGCAAAGGGCCAGGGGGGTCAATTTTACTTAACCATAGTAATTTTCAGTAGAATACGGACTACCGGGTTTTAGACCTATCATGACTCCATGAATATCGGGATATACTTCACTACCTTGAATTGACATAAGATGCCACAGACCTATGCCTGCCCCTATACCCAATAAGAGACCTAAAATACTTCCTACAATTGATTCACACGCCGAAAGGAATCGAGTAATTATTAATGCAGATAATAAAATACCCACAGCAACCATGCTTACAAGTCCTACGCTCTTTCTATGGTCGACCTTAAATTTCAGATACTTATCATCTATATTAAGAGCAGGAGCCTGTGAATACACATTAGTAGCATTTTTAATAATAAATGCAAAGTAAAATGCCGTAACAGCCATCCATAAACTCGGAGTAGTATACATTATTGGTTCCTGGTCTACACGGACTCTAGTAGGAATAGATGAACATGCAAGTATTGCTGCACCACCGGATATAGACTTTAGCCATGACAGTTCATGGGCCCACGTGGGCATAGCAATAGATTGTATCAATAAGATTGACATAGTTAGTGCAATTGCTCCTACAGATATAGCAATCCATGATACTTTCCCCAAAAATACACCTAGAACCAATAGCGATGCTGTCATTGTATTCGGAAGAAACCTAAAAATACCACTGAGTATTTCTAACACTGGATTCATTACCCCCTACTCTTATCATTTTTTTTACGCAGTAACGGTATACCCCAGATATTTGTAGCCTTTTTATTTGTAGCATATCCCAGACTTACACAGCCCAGATAACCAAAGAGTAGACCAATAATTGTACCCGTCACAGCTCCTATTATACTTTCACAGCTTGAATACATACGGAATACAAGTGCCAATAATAATAAGATTGTGGCTACAATTGCCGTAGTTGTCATTAATGGTCTAGGAAATATACCTTTGTCTATTTCATCAGAATAGACAAGCTGAAGACCATAACCCCAACCAGTAATAAAACCTACAGTAGCCAAATAATTCGATGGTGCATACGGACGCCACAATAGACTAGGATCATTATTAAATAATCGGGCCACACTCTTTCCTATAAAACCTGTAGAACATGCATCTAGGGGCGAGGTAGCAGTAGCATTACCTGGTGTCAACGTACCCATAGCATGTACCAGAAGCTGGGTTATACTTAGACAGACTGCCAGAATAATAAGAGGCTGGCTGGCCAATAAGATACCAAATATTATAATACCACACAATAGCGTTTCAGGCAAGATTTGTAAATTTGCTACAAATGATGGTATTACAAAATCTTTCCAAAAATTACTAGACATTCCCTATAAAGGCTAAACACTTTCCACACATAGTATTCATAATGGGTATCCCAAGTTTTTATCGTCATCTATGTAGAAAGTATCCCAAAATTATAACATCAACAATTGTTAGACCCGCGTGGCTCTGTCTAGACTTTAATTGTGCCATGTATCATGTTCTGCATACAATGGAACCATACAAAACAGAAAATAATGCAGTGTGGGAGCGAACCTTTCGCAAACGTATTTGCAAGTATCTAGAAGAGATAGTTAATACAGTTATTCCCACAGCAGGTATCCATGTAGCATGTGACGGTGTTGTCTGTGCAGCAAAACGTAGACAACAGCGTCTTCGTCGGTTCAAGGGACCATACTTAGCAGCACTAGAACAAAAAGAAAACAACGTTGAAAGCTGGGACCAAAATGCGTTAACACCGGGTTCTGCCTTTATGGCTTCTCTTGCAAAAGACTTGGTCAAGACAGGAACTGCATTACAGAAATCTATGGGGATTCCCGTAATTATTTCTACTACCGAAGAACCTGGAGAAGGTGAACACAAGTTAATGTCCCACATGCGCGGACTGCCTGAGCCAGCATCATGTATGATTTATGGTCTTGATGCAGATTTGGTATTATTGGCCATGCTTCTTGTTTCAGAACGCGGTCAAACCGTTCATCTTCTTCGAGAAGCCCAAGAATTTGAACCCGCTACAGGATGGAGAACGGTTGACATTCCCGCTCTGCAATCTGTTCTGTTAAAGTCGATTCAACACACCGATGATTTTGTTGCCGCCATGTCACTACTCGGTAATGATTTTATTCCAAAATCACTGACCCACACAGTACGTGGTGATGGAATACCGAAACTCATTGATAACCTAGAAAATCTGTGGTCTAAGGGTAAGTCTCTGATTGTTAATGGTTCTATAGATCCAACCAGTCTCCAACTAATTGTGAAACAAATGGCATCCGAAGAAGAATACTTATTCATGACGTATAGAAATAAGTCTGGTAAGATGCTTGAACTCTACAAAGATTATCGTCTAAAACCAAATTGGCAAAATATCTATACGGAGTGGTGTAATCCGGATCCTTCAGAGTATTTGGCCGGTATAGCATGGGTCTATGATTATTACAAGGGTCGTCCAGTAGACTTGGGTTGGTTTTATGAACCCCATTTACCGCCATTATTCAGTCTTCTAGGTTCTAACATAGCTCCTCCTCCACTCCGCTATACAACCTATTTGCCATCTTGGATTCATCTTCTTGCTGTTCTACCCGAGAAATCGGCTAGACAATTACTAAAAAAGAGTCAACTCATTCTTATGAAGAAACAACCGGAATTTTGGCCCGCCCAGTTCTCTCTTTTTGATATTGGAACTACACAACTATGGCAGACCGAACCCTTGATTCCAATCATCCCTGAAGCCGTTCTAAGAGACCTGGAGTCAAAAACTTGATTGATAATTCATAGGTTATAAATAGTATAATGCTAGAAATACAGTTTGTGTCAGCTCCTTGGTGCAAGTCGTGCGACAAGATTAAGCCGGAATTTGTTGCCCATTGTAAGATTATTGGTGTTGAACCCATATTTATAAATTATGATACAATGGACGAAGATTTTCAGGCTACGATTAAGTCACTTCCTACTATCAAAGTTCGCAATGAAACAGATAAAGAGTGGACTTATTTTACATCCATTGCCTTTGATGCATGGAAAACTTTCGTGATTAATATTGCATTGACTGACAAAACCGATGACTTCTGATTGAAAAATATACACAAACTATTAGGGGAAATGAAATTAGATGAAGTGCAAATTATCTGTATATCATTGGCCAAAAGACCAGATAGATGGGCACGTATTTCTAGCGAAGCTAGATTAGCTAATATATCTATTACCCGTATAGATGCTGTAGATGCATCTACTTTTGTTGCCCACCAACATCCGGCTGTCACACTTGCAACGGCCCACAATATTTATTTCAAGACACGGCGCTCTAATTATGAGATTGATGCAGCGGGAGCTGTTGGATGCAGTCTGTCTCATTTTAAAGTATGGGAGGACTTATTGAAAGCCGATCCTAAAATAAAGGCCACACTTGTTTTTGAAGATGATGCATCTGTACCCGTAAATCTCAAAGAAAAATTAATAAAAGTCTTGAGCGTGATTCCTCCGGATTGGGATATACTACAGCTTCAACGAACCAAGTTTGGTGGAGGTGTGACGGGATGCAAACCAATAAAAGACGATAATCCGTGGCAACTATGTACAAGTCTGATGGGAACACATGCCTATATAGTATCTAGACAGGGTGCACAGAAACTATTAGAAAAGGCATATCCCATTGAACTCCATGTAGATGCCTTTATGGCTTATATGGCTCGTATGGAATATATTCGTATGATCTGGCATCCTCTCATTGATATTCAACCAAGGGTCGATTCGGGTTCTAACATAGCTCATGGGAATGGTCGTATTTGTTCTGTTCCAACAAACATGGATGATCGGAATATAGTAGCACTTTCTGTACCGACCATAATTGGCATTATGGTAATATCTGCAATCTCGGGTGGAATTCTTGCCATGGCTACTAGAAAATCCATCGGCTATAACCTAAGGTTAAAATAATAGACTATAACAATGGGTGCATCTGCATCACGTATATGGTCTGATTTAAGTGCTATAGAATCTAATCAAGTCAAACTACGTATGTTAGAAACCTTGTTAGCATCGCCGGAATTAGTTGAAACTGCCCAAGAAGTTGGGATTTACGAACCATTAATGGCATGGCGTGCATCTGGAGGCAAAAAACCGTGGCCCTGGACCACTACACTTATGATATCTCCTGCAGCAAAAGCTCTTGATTATTTTCAAGAGGCTCTGAGTCTTCTAGGAATCAGTGAAACAGAACCTCTTACTCATGATCGTATTAAGACTGCATTTAAAAAGACATCTCTACGAGTACATCCTGATAAAGGTGGCACTGCTGCAGAATTTGATGAAGTGACCAGAGCTTTTCAATATCTAGGTAAGATTCTTGATCGGATTAATCCTAAGATGTCAACTGCAGAAAAGGCTCGTATGACAGCCACGGTAAGCCCAGAGTCAGCGGCTGCATTACGGGTTCCAATGGTACAGGATGGACCACCGGTTACTTTGTCGGCCAAGAAACTTGATATGAATACATTTAACAAATTGTTTGAAGAAAATCGACTACCCGATCCTGATCAAGAAACTGGTTATGGTGACTGGCTAAAAAGCAACGGTGCAGAAGAATCGGCTGCCGATCCACGTCTAAAAGGAAAATTCAATCAACAGGTTTTTGAACAGGTATTCCGTGAAAAAGCAGCTGCCCAACGAACTACAGCAGTCACACGGAGATTAGAACCCGAATATATTGTACCTCTGGGTGGTACAGAACTTGGTGGCAAAACCGATAACTTTACAGCTGCACTTGGTTCTGATATACAATTTACGGACCTCAAACAGGCCTATGGTGAATCGGCCACGATATATCAGCAAGTAGCAAGTGAAGTGACAAATGTTCGTGAACGCTCGGCTACTACAATGGCAGAAGCACGTCGAATCCGTAACGAAGAAATGGCCCGTGTAGTTCCTGATGAATCTTCTCGTATTTCAGCCGCAGCTGCTGCTGTTGAAGAGCGCGAAAGACAGCGCCGGCTCCGTTTAGCTAAACAGGATACAACTTTTGAGTCCTGGTCGGAAAACATGAAACGTCGACTCTTGGTCAATGAATAATAATGGATGAACTCAGAGAAATAACCAAAGAGGCTCTAAAAGAATCTCTTTCGTTACAAGATACAGCAGAAGGATGGTTATACTGGTTTGGAAAACGTGGTGACCGTCTTCTAAAAGATGCTGCTAAATTGGGTTATTATGAAGTTATATTGGATCTTCCAATAGAAATAGCTGTCTCTATGGACCATAGCATTCTTGCAATGATTCGAAAAGAACTTCGATTAATAACCAAATGCACGGTAAGTTTCATAGAAGATGAATATCAGAATAAGCCTTTAGCTAAACTTTTAATTTCATGGAAGTAGATTAGGGTATGACACAGTCTTGGATACTAGGAGTTGGTCTTCTTTCCATTCTTTTTCTTGCATATGGTGTCCGAAATAAGATGGTGGACTATATACCACCTAGTTCTAAATATAAAATCTGGTGGGTTATCGATAACAGTCAATTAAATTCTCGTCATTGGCTCGACTGGGGAGCACGGACTACATTTGAACCGAATGAACCCTATCTCAAGATTTGCCAAAAGAAAGCAATAGCTATGGCGGGTGACCTCTATGATATAGAACCCGTAATTGGTCGAGTAGAGGCCCATAGAATACTAGAGGCAGCGGGTTGTGTAGTTCCTCCCGAAGCAGATAGATGTCCACCCTTTTTGTGGCTTGCCTGGACCCGTGCAGCCTTTTTAACTCATCTGGGTGGTTTATGGCTAGATGGTTCCGTTTTGCCTATAGCATCTTCTGCAACTCTGCAATCCAGACTAGGGTTGGATGTTACAGCATTTGGTAATGCAGGCTGGTCTAGGTCGTCACATCATCCTGTATGGTCCGGATTAGAACGCGACTGCCGGGCCTTAATTAAAGCCGGGGACCAGTCGTGGTCATCGGCCGACTGCCGTAAAAGTCTGAATTATGCATGGGACCGTCATGCAGTGGGTTCGATACATGTTGACAAAGAGGCCGAAGTGCGGATTGAATTAGAAACACTGTTAGGAGAAACAGAATGGACCGGTTCTACTAAACATCTGTTATGGATTCCATTTCCTGATGGGCGTGATTCTTTGGAACGGTCTACTCCTTGGCTATGGTTCCTACGCATGTCCGAAAAACAGATTCAAGAATCAAACTTTGTATGGGCTTCTATTGCTAAGAAAGGCTAAGACCATTCGACTACAGTCTCAGTATCGTCAATCATACCGCCTTTAAATTTACGAATGATTTTCCAGACCTTGTTTCTGTATTGAACTGTAAGTCCATGGGGTCTTAACAGTTGTCTGATAAGAGCGCAAGGGTTACTATGATTACCTTCTTCCAGTTCATTTAATAATTTTAAATGGCATGGTCGATAGCATGATCTGAAAAAAGTCAGACATGCTTGAATTGTATCAGGATTCCCCGTGAACCATTCGGTCCAAGTAGTATCTACTTCGCATAATTTACCAGTAACTTCTTTTACAAAGATACTGATTTTTCCCATGTCCGGAATAACCGAAAATTGTGCCATGCACACTTACTTTTTAGACAGATTTTTAATTTACGCTAGACAGGCCGATGATGCTTTTCCAGACAAAACAGCAATCAAGTCAAGTGTTGTCGTTCTATTTAAGATTTGAAATATGTGTCCCTCCGCACAAACCTGTAAGACATATTGAAGGTCGGCAGTAATTGCAGCATTATAGAGTTTAACAACCATTTCTAGCATAGCAATACAGTCTTCAAAACTATATCCCTTGGACCAAAGAGTCAGTGTACACTCGGTAACCTTGTTAATATCCCGTGCTGCTACTGCATTTTGAAGACGCAATAAAAGTTGTACAGGAGGCATATTTACCAAGGTTTGTATCACAGACTTGGTAATATGAGTATGACCAGATAGTCGGAGCATTCTGCAGACCAGTGAATACTGACGCACATTTACACTACAAAACGATGCAAGTAACTGACTTGCATCTGGGTCCACAGTTAAATTAGGTGCCTCTCGTTTCATAATAGTTGGACCATGTTGATACATAGATACTGGTAGACACTGTAAAATTACACAGCGACTCTGAATCGGTTCAATAAAGTGTTCTGGACTCTGGGCCACAAAACAGAACCGGCACTGATGAGCATGAAGTTCCAGAATACGGCGCAGAGCCTGTTGGGTTACAACAGGAAGATTATCAGCATCATCTAAAAGAACCCATGCAAGAGCGTCCTTTACAGGGCGAACACGCTTAACAAACTCAGTCAATTTCTGTCTAATTGCATTAATTCCACGATCATCGGCCGAGCTGAGTCTTAGTGTCATTGTGGCTCGGTCTACCGCTTTTGAAACACCTTGGCTCTCAAGATGGGTGGAAATCCAGGCATTAGCCAGCATTGTCTTACCTACACCCGTGGGGCCCCACAGAATAATGTGTGGAGGTGAACTAATATGCTCAGTTAAATATGCTATTGTTGGTTCTTGGCCAACAACAAGGTCCATCTTCTATTTTTACCGACACTGTGCTTAAATCGTCAACATTATATGTTTTTGGGTCTAAACAATCTAACATCTGTATAGGATAATGACTTTGTATGAGGAATTAGGTGTAGATAAAAGCTCTACCGCTGATGATATTAAAAAGGCATATCGTAAATTAGCGTTGGTTAATCATCCAGACAAAGGTGGAGATCCAGAAAAATTTAAAAAAATAAATGAAGCATATTCTGTTCTATCAGATGCATCAAAAAGAGCACAATATGATCAAACAGGCCAAATAGGTAATCCAGGTCCAAGTATTGACTTGTCAGAAATGTTTGGAAACATGTTTCCAATGAATCCAATGAATCCATTTGGATTTGGTAATATGTTTAACCAAGCACGGCCTAATCAAAGTCAACCTCGTGGTCCCCATAAACTTCATGACATAGGTGTATCTCTAACCGATTTATATCATGGTAAAAAATTTGTATTAACGTTTAAGCGTGATTTATTATGCTCTGGTTGCAAGGGAAAAGGAGGTGCAGTACAGCCTTGTTCTGGTTGTGGAGGCAGTGGATTCCGTATGCAACAACATCAGATTGGTCCAATGATTGCTATGTCTCAGAGTCCTTGTTCTACATGTCAGCAGACTGGGACCGTAGTTACAGAAGCATGTTCTGTGTGCAATGGTAAACGAACCAGTGTAGTTGAAACAGTGTTAGAAGAGTATATTAAACCTGGAATGAAAGACGGTGATCGTATTGTATTTCCTGAAAAGTGTTCGGAATCACCTCAGTACGAACGTCCAGGTGATGTTATCTTAGTTATTCATGAAGTGGCCGATTCTGTATATCAACGGTCCGGAGATAATCTGACATGTGATATTCAAATATCATTGGCAGAGAGTCTGTTAGGATTTGAACGGAGTCTACCTCATCCTTCTGGGACAGTAGTTATTACAAGTAATAACGTAATTCGCCATACAGATGTGATAGTAATTGAAGGAAAAGGTATGCCTATTATTGATAAGACCAAACAGGCAGGCCAACTCCTAGTACGTTGTTTAGTAAACGCGGAAACACTGACAGAGGAGCAACAGAAAGGAGTGCGTTTAGCTTTGAGCTCCTCTCATTAAGTCAAACCCATAGCCTAGAGACTTTTCAGCGGAACCGAAAGAAGCAAACGACGTGCCAGGTTGAGTAGAGGGAGACACAAATGCACTCTTTAAATCCATCATACCACCGCGCTGTCTTCTGCTTCTGCGTCTGCGTCTATTCCTAGAAGAACCAGATTGCTTAAATGCATTTGAATAACTCTGCATACCACCCCGCTGTCTTCTGCGACTGCCACCAGACTGTCTAGGAATTACGCTAGGTAAGTCAGCAAAAACTCTATCTAGAGGTCCTTGCTCAGCTTGAATACGAGCGGCACCATCTAGTAAAAGAGCCGGACCAGTAGACCACTCAGCCAATGCACCGCCGCGTTGACTGCCACCGCGTTGACTTCTTCTATGCTTCCGCTTATGTTGTCTTCTAGAATACTTGACCATCTACTTATTACCTAGGAAATTTAATGAATTACCGGGTCTTTCACTGAGTCCAATAATTCTACCTTTTTTAGCTAGTCTTTCAGCATCTTTGGCTACCTTAGTTGACCGAGGACCCTGTAAGAAAATCAGACGATCCGCTTCTCGTTGAATACTTGTATTGCGAACGAGAGCAGCTCTTGGACCGAACGAAGACCAATCAGATGTAATCATACGAATCGGAATATCCTTTTGTTGAGCCCACAACACAAGGATATGCGATGAATCGCCTTCGGAAGGTACAAGAATCTCGGAGGGTAGACCCCAGGCATCTAACATCGGTTGGATAATCTCTATTTGCATGTTTTCATACCGTGTCTTGCGAGAACCTATGATGCCTAGTTTCCAGGGTCCTGAACTTGATTCAGGACCCATAGATCTGGGAGGGGACAGAGTCTTTGGGTCAATAATGTTAGAACTTCCTAGCCAACCTAGCATTACTATTCAGTTCCTATAGTGTAACTGTTCAACTTTTACGTTGTGGCTATAATCCTCTTTTTTTTAAGTTGTCCACTGACGATGTATATAGAATTTTCCGTCACTACAATGTAATCATCTTTTGCCTTGAACATTTTCTGTATCGGACTAGTGTACTCCTCAGGATTCTTAACAAGAAATTTGTCTTTGGTCTCAATGTCTTCGCCTATAAATGCGTGACCTAGCTTGGTATCCATGTAATAATCTAGCAGAATAGCTTTATCTTGCTCAATAGCAAGTTTGGTTGCTGCTTTTATTACAAAACTAGCAGGAAATGATTCTTTTAGTTCTGCTGGAGCTGCCGGGGGCATTCTATTCATTTCGTATATGTACAATACCTAACCCAAAACTTTAACTTTCAATTTTTACGTCATGGCAGCAGAAGAAATAGTCTTTCTCTTAATCTGACCACTAACGATGTAGATAGAATTCTCTGTCATAATGATGTAGTCGTCCTTTGCCTTGAACATCTTCTGTATCGGACTAGTGTACTCCTCAGGATTCTTGACAAGAATCTTCTCTTTGGTCTCACCGTCCTCGCCTAGAAATGCACGACCCAGCTTGGTATCCATATAATAATCTAGCAGAATAGGCTTATCCTGCTCCATAGCAATCTTTGCAGCATGACTCAGTACTTTCTCATTAGGGAGTTCAACTTGTACACTAGCAGGTGCAGGTGCAGGTGTAGGTGCAGGGGTACTCATTTCTGATAAGGACATCGGGTTCTCTCAGACTAGATTAACCGCGACAATGTTACGTGGACTGGCCCTAATCTTTTGCCGGAGAACTCCTTCCGTAGTTGTAGCCACGTTTTTCTTAGGAACAGGTTGGACCACCTCATCTCTAAGAATCAGATCCGCATGGTCCATAAATACCTGATTCAAGAAATTATATGAATCCATTAATTGTTCTGTATTCTTAGCACCCGTGATAATTACCGAACCGGTTCTAAAGGGTGAAATCGTAATCTTCTTGCAGGCACCTACGGAATATCCATCACCATTTCCTATACATGATTCCGGACATACACAGATACCGGGAGGAGTCTCAGGAGTCCTTGTCTTATTCCAGAAAAACTTAGTATTCACACCCTGATATATCGTGGGTTCAAAGGATGACCACAAACCATATTTCTCAACTAGCAATTTATGGAGACGGTCACGACGAATAGCTTTTCCAATTGAATAATCTGAATTCATCATGCGTACATCGAAAGTATGAATGTACGGTGTTGATGGCCATATTGACCGGTCTTTGTTGGTCTCCATAAATTGTACTAGTGCAAGACGGGCCATATTTTCTGAGCTAATACCCGTCATCTGAAATCCACCATTTTTGAACAACTTAATATTCACTTCCTTGTATATTTCTGAACCAAGACAAACACGAAATACAAGAGATGATTGATTAAAGAACCGCTTTTTTTCACGAGATGAATCGTGCAGAATATCATCCATGGCAATACCTTTTTTATTAGCACCGAGCTCAATTTTCAAAATTCCCTCACCGATGAACCAATAGGGAATGAATGCCCCATGACTATAAAGTCGTTGAAGATCAGGCGGATGGCCCAGATGCCCCGTTACAGTCATGGTACTAATCCTTAGCGGAGATGGTGTAATCTGCATTGATTACGGTGAACTATGTCCTTTAAATGGTCAAGTTTTTAACCCCTCCACAATAGCAATCCATAAAGGAACTACAGAGGCTATCACTGTCTTTGGATCGGATGATCTATGTGCTATAACTGCTTCTAAAAATGCATGCCATCCTTTTTTTTCATGGAGGCCCATCGAATAACAAAATACAAGAACATGGCGGAATAAGATCCACGCCGGTACTTTTTGCAGACCTTCTTCCCAGACTAAGTCTTGATTTGCCGGACTAGCATTAAAGATTCGTTGAATCCATGGAAGCCAGATATTGGGCGATTCATTATTCTGTGCTCGCTGTAAAAAAGACCGCATATCACCTCTATTTAAGAGACAAGCAAGAGGCGAGGGCACACTGACTTGGCGCCCTTCTTTGGTCTGAATATCTTGGACAAGTCCGGCAATTTGACTACTTGTTAGATGCCCGCAGAACAGTGCAAGTGCACGTGAACGAACCAAAGGAACAATACGCGATATTGTATTACACAAGAAAAGAAACAGAGGAAGAGGTGCCTCTGGAATTAAGGGAGAGTCCATCAAAGCTCTCAAAGTGAGCTGGGCGGGTTCTGTCATTGTTTCTACTTCATCAAAAATCACTATTTTACGGTGAACACCGGTCCATGATGTTCGGAGAAATTCACGGATTCGATCACGGACAGTTTCCATAGTCCGCTCATCACTTGCATTTAAATACATAGTAGAAGCCGGCTGGGGTACTCCTGGATACATGTCAGAAGAAAATGCCAGAGCCAGAGTTGTCTTACCAGTTCCTGGGGGGCCATGCAGAATAAGATGAGGACAATCACTTACACCGGTCTTAGTAAGACGTGTTAAGATTGATTTTATGGTCTCTTGACCAACTACAGTGGATAATGTGGTAGGACGATATCGTTCTGTCCACTGTGTTTTATTCATTCCTATACTAGAATAAAACCCGTTTAGGTCTAAAGAGGATTTGGATACAGCCTAACAATGATTAAGTCTAAGTCACAGAAAAAGACCAAGGCAAAGGCAGAAACAGAAACAATAAGTCATTCTGTGGATTCCGTATTTGCTGAAACAGTCGAGATATTACCTACCCCTCCTGTAAAAGCCAAAAAGACTCGTAAACCGGCAGTAGTAGCCAAAGTTACACCAGAAGGTATCGAAGGTGAATTAACTATTCAGCGTCCTTTAATTACCCATATGCCAATTCATTCATCGGATATTGATACGGATATGTTCAGTGCACCCAAGAAAGAAGTTGTTGGTGTAAATCCTTATGACCCCCAAGATATTTATGCAAGTTTTGGTTTAGAGACACCCACACTTATGGTAGAGCCTGAAACTAAGGTAGCAAGACCATCTGTTCCACTGAATTATTCCGAGATGCTCATGATCTGTTTTCAGGATTCTAACAGAGAACAGCGACTTCCTGATTCTACAGATATTGCTTGTTTTTGGGACTGCCATCCATTTCGTGGTCGGCCCTGTGTGATTCCTTTTGGCATTGAAGAGGGTATTTGGCGCGTCTATGGAAATTTTTGTTGTCCTGAGTGTGCGGCTGCATATCTTTTTAATGAACGACTGGATATTCATGTCCAGTGGGAGCGCTATGCTCTTCTTAATCGTCTGTATGGGCCTGACAGTGTCCGTCTGGCTCCGTCTAGATTAGTTTTGCGTCTCTTTGGCGGTACTCTGGATATTTCGGTTTTTCGCCAAACTATTCATGAGAAACGGCTTCGGATTGATGTAATGACACCACCGATGATTTCCATTGTGCAGATTATGGATACAAAACCGATTGATTTTTACGATGCATCAATGAAAAATACGTTTATTCCTTGGGAAATGGACCGTATGAATCGGCCTGGAGCCCAGGGTATTCGTCTTCGACGGTCCAAACCTGTGGCCGAAAAAGAGGCTACATTAGAGTTTTGCATGGGTATAAAAACTTGACGTTGCACTGTGGTTTTACTGTAAGACAATACTATGTCTAGCGTAATCCGTTACAAGACGCTTATTCCTTTTCTTACAGGACTATATGTTACAGAGGATACCAATTCCAGAACAAAGATTCTGCGCGAAGGTCTTCTTGGTCTAACAGATTCCAGTCAGGATTGGTCTACTATTAGAATGGATGCTGAACGTATGTTAGCAGTGTGGTCTTCAAAGGAGTCTGATCCGGCTGCGCGGGAGGTTGTGGCCCAGATTCTTAATGTCTTGGGAGAGTTTGCTGATAGTTCTACACCGGTCTTGGTCATTACAGATCATGCAGTGCCTAGGATTGAGCATGTTTCTGCACCTCCTGTACCTCATGTAATTCCTGTATTTGAAGAGGATGAAGATGACGATGAAGTAGAAGAGGAAGTAGAGGTAGAGGCAGAAGTAGAAGACGAAGACGAAGACGAAGAGGAAGGTATGGAGGTAGAGGTTCGCACGATTCGCGGTAAGAAGTACTGGTACGAGGCAAAGACTCGTAAGCTATTTGCTATTGAGGGTGAGGATGATGTAGGTGACGAGGTAGGTATTCTGTTAGCCAATGGAACGCCTGTCTTACTTGTGTCTGAATCAAAATAAAAGAATACTATAGATGTTGTGTAAACCCGCCAATTTAATTCTTTTGATTTCTATAGCCGGTACCTTGTATCATCTTTTAACAGGAGAATACAAGATAGTATTATGGTGGCTCATTGTAGGTATTGTTGGAGTAGCTACATTTCAGGGTCTCTGTATGGGAAATTTTGAGAATATAGCATGGGTTCTAATGTTAATTCCCGTGTTAGTGGTATGTTTTTTTATGGCTGTGGCACTTCTTGCAAGTAGTATGCGTATAAAAAATGTGTATACTGGACCTTGTAATGAATGCAAAGAGAAACCAAAATGTAATGGTCCAAAACCAAA